>Ga0172379_10000245_pt1 | contig 146918 bp, 129 predicted proteins | sample GrowelOW334metaG_FD_119756 | JGI IMG/M metagenome (GOLD analysis project Ga0172379, IMG submission 119756) | Groundwater microbial communities from an aquifer near a municipal landfill in Southern Ontario, Canada - Groundwater well OW334 metaG | ecosystem: Environmental > Aquatic > Deep... | reverse complement strand
ACCAGAGGCATTGACATCCAGATAATACTTTGATGTGGGCAATGCGGGCTCGTAAGAAATTGTGCCGCCGAGCGAGTTGATACCATTTTGCGAGGGTTGATTAGCACCGCTATAGACCTTCACCGTCGAAATTTGGCCCATCGTTAACGGCGTGTAGGCGTGATCATCACCTGTTCCACCGGCGCCACCGCGAAAGGTGTTGATAATGGGCACCCCATCAAAATTGGATGCCATCTGGCTGCTTGTAAATCCCTGGTAAGTAAATTCGTTATTTACCGAAGAAAGATTACCAGGGCCTTGGGAGACTACATTCATCCCGGGCACATGCTTCAGTACAGACTGAAAATTCTGGGCCGGCGATGCATGGGTGACCGTCTTTTTGCTCACTGAGGTTACTGCCTTTTCTGGCGGTGCGACTTTTTTAACAGCACCAACGGAGGTGACCTTTCCAAGAACACTTGAACTCGTGGTAGAGGCAACGACACCCATATCGTCGGCATCAGCGAATGTACTAGCCGACAGGCTGACAGTAGCGAGTATTGCCGCATAGAGAACCGCCGGCGCCATGTGAGTTACCGCGGCCACTGCTTTTCTATCCGCAAAGATCTTTGTACTGTATTCAGTGTACATCTTACATTCTCCATCTCTAATTAATGATATAATAACTCGCTATTTACGGCGCCAAGCATAGCCACAGAATGTACGCATACATTTGTCCCCGGAATGGACAATCGTTGCTATCTCTCACAACCGTCGACCAAACCACGGGGATCCGTTGGGGTTTGGTAAAAATAGTTCGGATACGGATCGCCAGACGGATAACCATATTTCCCGTGAAGTAGATTATTGCCGTAACTTTTAATCACCCTTAGCATTATCTTATCGCTGATGTTCTGTGTTATTTGCGACGCTGTCTTCCGATGCGCACCTTGGGGAGGAACGCCGTTTCCGCTAAATTCAAATACACTATCGGATATGGTGCTCACCTCGATGAAAGGAATGTTGGCCAATTTTGCAACCGTAGCGGAAAACCAATCCCCATCTTCATCTACCTCATGAAAAACGTCGTCTGTTTTCTTGATAAACGATTTATCGGCAAGCCACATTGAAGACGTCCCCTGTATTCCATAATAATAGATTTCTGGCTTTTGTACTTTGAATTCACCGTTAATCCAAGATGGCAACTTTTCTCTGTCAGCAACATATTGCGCCGCACAAGCGGTATATTTTTCCAACTTTTTGTTTAGGTAAAAATATTGATAATCCTGAAGACTGGATTTTCCAGAAAACTCATCTGGGACGAGGCCGCCTGTTGGCGACATGTAAAAATTTGCAAAGTTTACTTGTTTTGTTCCTATAACAATATCTCCTACATGCATCTGTCCTGGCGGAATATGAGCGCCAGATGTCCCAGGGTACAGCAGAGCTTTTATATTAAAATGATCGACCATGACTTGCGCGGTAAGCGCGCGCGTATACTCTCCGCCAAACGGCTGGATGCAGATAACTACAGGAATCTTATAAATACTTCCAATTTGATAATCAAATTGACCTATGTGAACGGATTTAATCTTTTTAAACTTTTTAAGGATGACGGCATAATGGGCAGGTCCGACGGGAATGAGCAGGCCTAAATACCCACTACCGCCCAGACCCGAGAGCTTTTGATCGGCCTGCGCACTGCCAACGGAAAGCCATAAAAAACAAAAAGCCGTTAAAATATAGATAATATGCCGTGCAAATTTCATAAGTTCCTAGCCCCTATTTATTTTACCAAAAATTCGTGATTCAGCTTTTCAGTCCAAGTTAAACTGGGCCATCTTTTCTTTTCGCCGCACCCGAAGATGTCTGGCACAAGTCGGGTGCGGTGGTGCCTTCGATCCCATACATCTGTGCGGTGTATCTGGAAAATTTAGCTATCGACTATAATCGCGCTATGTTGTGTACTATTAAAGTGCTATTTTCTTGTGATCATGCATCAAAAAACGCAACACAGAAGGGCCGTTCGCGACCGCATGATCAGGCGTACCATGACCCAAGGAAAAGGCGCTCGCCGCTCTGGGCGGTATCTCCAACGGACGATCACCATCAACGGTCGTCCTGATGTATCAGGTTGATCAAGTCTTGCAGATTGTTTTCATCAGGGGATTCAGCAGGGTGATTCAGATAGCTTTAAAGCCCGCCGCATATAGGTCGAAAAGGAAGCGTGACGCTTCGCTTGCGCTGGGCGATGGCGGCACTCACTTGCCAGGCCTTTGCAAGTCTGCTGGCCCGAAGCTATTGGGCAACAACTCGCTAAACGTCATTCGTTGCGGACTGCCCGCCAGCATCGACGTGTAGACCCACATCGATGGCCCGGCAAATTCATTGAGCCGCTGACGACAAGTCCCACACGGCCACGCCGGAGAGTGCCCTTTGCAGGCGATGTAGGCTGCCCGGATAGGTGTCCTGCCAAGAGTGGCGACCATCTGGCCGATCGCCACCGCCTCGGCACAGAGGCCGGAAGGATACGCTGCGTTTTCAATGTTACAGCCCTGAAAAATACGCCCAGACTCGGTGAGCAGTGCCGCGCCCACCGGAAAATGCGAGTAAGGTGCGTAAGCGTGTTCCAGAATCGCTTCTGCAGCCTGGCGTAATTGGGCGAGCGTCGCCACCGAAATGTCCGAGAAGATCAACGAACGAGTCCTGCTATTTTTCGCGGTTGCCCGCGCTGCTCCATGAAACGTATTCCCATATAATAAATGCCTCCAGTGATCGCCGCAGAACAGATCTGCCAGGGTATGAGATGAATTATTTCCGGACCCATCAGGAAACCCAACTGCGCCAGCACCACCCCAAAAATCAGCATGCTGATAGCCCAGGGTGCAGGCCATAGGAAATAGTCCGTCCAGATATGAACGCGCAGATAGAACAGAGAAACAGCATCGCTATAGTACTTACCATGGTACCAATCGATCACCAAAATGAAGCTGAACGGAAAGAGCAACGATCCCAGCATGGAAAGAAAGCCCTCGATAAACTCCAAAATTCCGGCCACGGCCAGCAGGGTGGAGAATATACCGAGCAGAACGACGATAGCGGGTTGCATAAATCGATGTGGTTTACCGGTAACATTGATGACCGCGAGCAGCTTGGTCACCGCTGGATACAGGTTCATGGCGTTGGTATGAGCGATAGCCAGGATCACGCCGATGGCAGAGATTTCTCCCCAGAATGGTAGGTTTTTACCCAGCAAGGCGATATTCCAGTCCCCGGTCATTTGTAGTGCTACCAGACCCAAGAGACCCATAAAAAGCACCGCAGACATCACGCCGATCGCGGGGGCAAGCAGATAAAGCACCCGATCTGATGCCTTCTCCTGAGCTGTAGAAGGCACACAAAAACGGGTGACCGTCGGAAAATCATACGACCAGGCCAACAGACTAAAACTCAGCACCAGATCAATATCCTTGCCCCAATCTACTGTTCGTGTCGTTACCGGAAGCACGAAGGCATGCTGGGTAAAGAGGTAATAGGCGAGCACCGCGTAGCAGAGCAGAAAGAGCAGAGCCGTGTATTTATAAAATTTTTCCAGCACCTCCATACCGAAAAATACCAATGTGATTTGCAGCACGCCCAAAACGATATACCAGAGCATACCGAGGTCTGGAAACAACGTGTCGAGAATTTTCCCACCCACATCGGTATTCAGACCAAACCATCCCGCGCCGACGATGGTGTATAAAATGGCCAGAAAAGTAGCGCCCCCCATACCGAAAGTACGTCGCGCCATCACCATGGAGATGATGGGAACCTGGCGGCCCATATGCGATAGCAACATAGCGGGAACCAGACCGATCAGCGTGGCGAACAGAACGATCAGGGCGAAATTCCACAAGCCAATCCCGTGGAGAAGCAATCCGATCACCGGCGTCGTCGCTGAGGCGGAGGCCAGCGCCCAGATCAGGAAGAGCATACCGGGTCGCATGCAACGGTCCCGGTCGGGGACTGGGGCCACTCCCAAGGTTTCCACATGGTGGATATCCAACGCCGGGGTGCTACTCACAGGGTCAGTCCGCACTGTGGTCATCAAAATACCATTTTCACTGTACCAAAGAACGAGCGTGGCATCATCGGCTCTGCGACGAGGTAATTGCCGGGCTGATTATTAATATAGGGGAACTGCTTTTCCAGAACCGACGCTTCGGAATTCAGGAGATTCACCCCGCTCAAGCTGAGCGTCACACTTTTTAACCCGTACTGATGTATCTGAAAGGTATGCGCGAGATTGAAGTTCATGGTTGCGTAGGCAGGCATACTAATAGAAGTTGGCGCACCTGTGCTTGCCTCAATATATTGCGGCCCAACCAGATTGCCGTATAGTCTCGCCCGCGTGTTCATGTAGTGCCCCAATATCCCGATACCCGCCAGATAGGTGGGCGTATTTGCCCGCGGCTCTCCAATGCTGGTGGCAACGCCATAGGCGCTTGACGAGTTTGAGGTGTAATGCGTATCCTGAAGCGAATAGTTGCCATAAACAGACAGATAACTATCCAACGCGTAAGCCGTCGCAATATTGATACCCTGATACGACGACGAGCCAATATTGTATTCATAAGTCAGCCCTGTTGTGGTATCATAGTAGGAGCTGAACGTGTGCATAAAGTCCGATCGATAGAACGAAATACTCGCATCAATACCAGCATGGCTGTATGCTGCACCAAATTGATACGTATTGACTTGCTCTGGTTTTATCGTCACCGGCGTCGCTGGTGACGTCGATGTGGCATTACTATCCGCTGCATAAAATGCAGTGATATTCGGATACTTGTACCCGACCGCATAGTTGGCATAAAGAGTTACCGATCTTATCGGCTTATACTGAATGCCAACGTATGGGCTCACCTCGCTGTAAGAGCGGCCACTGCTCGCACCTACGGTGTAGTAGTATCCCGGTACATCATTGATATGCGTGCTTACCGCCTCATATTTCAGACCAGGGGTAATCGCCAAAGAACGTGTCGGCTTGATTTTGGCCTGCGCATAGAGTTTACCGTACAGACGCCATGCATGCTCGTCCCAGAGATCATTGTAACCAGCCAGTTCAGGGACATTCGGGCTTCCGTAGACATAGTCCCGTGAATGATACTGAGAGACAGCGCCCAGTCCTCCGGCTTTCAAGTCAACATAATGATTGAGCCATTCGACAGAAGGATTAAAACCGAAGGTATTTGTCGTATAGCTATAACTATGGTAATTGTCCCCGTTAATAGTTTGCGCCTGACACGCCGCAGAATAGTTTCCCGCAAAATCGTTACCCGAATACTGACAGACAGTTTGTGCCGGGTTAAGATAAAAGGTGACAAAACTGTTATAAGGCGTACTGACACTGGGATTCACATATTCCAAACGATTGGAATTGGTGTAGGCATAAAACCCTTTGAAACCAAAAACGGCGTGAGAAGATATGAGCGTTTTATTCTGCACAATAGTCATCATGTGCTCCGCCGTGCTATTCGCATAAGTGAAGGACAGCGGCCATTGGTAATTGGGTCCATATTGCTGCAACAGCGCGACCGGCATTCGTGCTGCAGTGGCGCCCTTATTTTTATTCAACAAAAATATGACTGACCACTTGGAGGTCGGCGAAATTTGTGGCAAATCATAGGCCGCATAGTAGGAATATTCGCGATCAGGACTGTGGGCCAGATAGCCTGCAGTCTGGCGCGAAGAAAATCTCAGCAGGAGGTTACCATAGCCCGGGTTTGCACCGGTGTTGATCTCGGCACCATAGCTGCGCGTGTCAAAAGAACCATAACCAGCAAATATCGACTCGTAACGTTTTGCCGAAGGAATCTTCGGAAGATAATCAATATTCCCGCCAATAGCCCCGACGGCGTTGATATCTGGCGATGGAGTGCCATAGGTCACCCGGATGCCCGAAGTTTCACCCAGCGTGACCGGGATGAGATTCGTCAAATCTGCATAATTGTTATTGCCTCCGGATAAGCCGCCATTGAACAAATCAGCAATGGGCAGATTATCAAAGGTGTAGCCCACTTGTGTCTGGGAGAAGCCACGTACGGAAATATGGGTCTTGACGCCGATGGGGTTCGTACTGGTGGCGTTGACCCCAGGCACAAAACTCAGAATGGTCGAGGCATTTTGCGTCGATTCCTGACCTTCCAGGAATTTTTTGGGAATCAGCGCTGTTTCTGCACCGAACACCGGCTTTATATGGGTGAGTGCCGCCTTCTCTACGGTTCGCAGTAAGTTCTTGGAGACGGATTTGATCTTATATATTTTTTTGGCCGGGGGCGGCGTGGCGGTGGTCACTTCTGCATAGACCGGCATAAGTGAGGCACCTAGTAACCCTGTTGCCACCAACAAGCTCTGTCTCAAAATATATTTATTGGCTTTGTTCATTATAGACTCCAGTAGTTATACCGCCTTATCGGGAAGCAGCATACATGCCATGCCTATCCACCAGTATATTGATCCGAGATGCACAGTGTTTCCTTTGTTCGCCCCATAATGGGGCGCAACCATATTTTTTGCCCCAAAATGAGGCATCGGCTATCCACTTATTGATTGGCTGCTCTTGCCTGTTCGAATATACTGGCCATATACAACTTTCGATTAAAGTGTTATTTTCTTGCGAATGCGTTACATAAAACTCAACGCTTTGAGGGATTGGCCATGAAACACCTGCGCCTGTTTAATTACATTGATACGATTGTCAGGGAAGGCTCAGTCCGTCGCGCGGCCGAAAAGCTGCATATCACGGCATCGGCACTGGACCGCCGCGTTCAGGATCTGGAAGAAGAATTGGGCACCGGCATTTTCGAGCGGCATCCGCGCGGGATGCGCCTCTCGGCCGCAGGAGAAGTTTTCCTGGGTTATGTGCGCCGCCACCTTTCCGACATGCAGCGCTTACGCTCAGAAATAGATAGCCTCAACGGACTTCGCCGCGGCCATGTTGCCCTCGCAGTCAGCCCCGCATTGGCGGCCGATTTCATTCCGAGAATTATTAATACATTCAGGGAGCAGTATCCGGGGATTTCCTTCTCGGTGACTGTAGCGAAACACAGCGATGCGATTCGTGCGCTGCTGGCATTTGAAGCCGACCTGGTGGTCATCGTGGCGCCGCCCAGACACCCAGACGTGATCGACCTCGCCATATCCGAGCAGCCTTTGGTGGCGGCCATGGACTGTACGCATCCTCTGGCCAGCCAGGGTACGCTTCGCTTGAGCGATTGCATCCAGTATCCCTTGGTATTGCCGACCCCAGGGCTTACCTCGCGCGAAATGCTGGAGTCTGTGCTCCATAGTCGACGATCAGAAACCCATGTCGCCGCCGAGACCAACTCCTATGAGGTGATGCGTGGCCTGCTGTACGGCACGCAAAACGTTGGCTTTGTCATTTCAACGGGGATACCCAAAAATCGCGTCAACGAAAATATCGTGTATCGGCCGATTTCTGCCGTGGACATCCGCCCCGTGCCATTAGTATGTGCACAACTCAAAAGCCGAGGGATTTCGGTCTCTGCCGCCCGCTTTTCCAACTACATAGCGGAGGAGCTAAATAATATGAGCCTGGCCGAACAGCATACGGGTTAGACATCAAAAGTGTGCATTTGAAAAGGTTATCTCACGGCACCGCCACGCCGCCATCACTGCGAGGATCAGCAGCACCGGCAAATCCGCCCTGCGGGTCACGCGCTACCATACCCGCGTGACCCATAAAATCACTGTAATCGGGCACCCACGATAGCTGATGTCCCCAGCGGCGCAAATCCTCGAAAACGGCGCGGGGATATCGCCGCTCCAGACGCAAGCCCGCCGAAGCTTCCCCCCAGGTACGCCCGTACAGCCAGCGCGGACTGGCTACCGACTCGGCGAGGGAAAGCTCATATTGCTTGACGCGCATGAGCAGCGCTGCCTGGGTTTGGGGTTGGCCATCCCCCCCCATGCTGCCGTAGGCGAGTTGCACTCGCCCCTGCTCGGCATAGAGCGCTGGATTAAGAGTATGGAAGGGGCGTTTCCGAGGCTCCAGTACATTGACGTGTCCCGGTTCCAGAGAAAAGGCACAGCCGCGATTATTCCACAGCACCCCAGTATTGCCCGCCACCACGCCAGTGCCAAACTCGTGGTAGAGGCTCTGAATCACACTCACCATCCGCCCTTGCCCATCCACCACCCCAAACCAGACCGTGTCACCTTTGGCGAGTCCAATGGGCGGCAGAGGCATCGCGATAAGGGGGTGTATCTCTCTGGCGCAGCCATCCAGAAAATCCGGGGTTAGCAATGACGCGATATCCACATCGCCAAAGTCAGGATCGGCCACTAGCTGGTCCCGGTACTTAAAAGCCAGTTTGGTGATTTCTACCGTGTGATGAATCAGCTCCGCGCCCAGGTGATCCCCGCTGTTGAGTCCAACACGATTCAGCAGGGCGAGGATCATGAGTGAGGCTACCCCTTGGGTGGGCGGCGGCATATTGATAGCCTCGCCGACACCGAAGGCAGTGCGCAACGGTTCCACCCAGCGCGGCTTGAAGGCTTGCAAATCGGCCTCTGTCAGCAGACTGCCTGCGGCTTTGAGCCCCTTCGCCATTTGCCAGGCGAGCGGGCCGTGATAAAAGGCCTCTGCACCATTCTCCGCCAACGTCCCGAGCGTTTGTGCCAGCGCTCGTTGACTCCACAGTCGCCCGCTTGGCATTATCTCTCCCCCCGGCATGTACTGCGCCGCAAAACCCGACTGTTGACGGAGCGCGTCACCAAATCTGGTGAGGGTATGGTGCTGGTTAAGGCTGAGCGGAAAACCGGTGGCGGCGTAGCAATAGGCGCTCTCCAGCAAATCGGACCAGGATTTACGGCCCCGCCAGCGATCCCTGGAGAGCCCAAACGCCGCCCCCCAACCGCCCACTGCACCTGGCACCGTCAAGGCGGACAAGCCACCACGGAATGGAATCTCGCGCAGCCCCAGGTCACGAAACAGCGCTGCCGAATAGCGTCGTCCTGCCGGTCCGGCGGCGGCCAGTCCGCGCACCGTGTGCGCATCGCCGTCCGAGATCAGCCAGAACCCATCGCCCCCCAGTCCGTTCATGTGGGGATAGACCACCGAGAGGGTCGATGCCACCGCGATGCCCGCCTCTATGGCATTTCCGCCGCTACGCAAAATTGCGGCCCCGGCCTCGGCCGCCAGCGCATGCGGAGCACTCACGGCACCACCCTCCGAGCTCGCCGACAAGGAGACATGAACGGGTTTCACAGAATGGACCTCAGTTGATGACGCGCTGAGCACCATTCCCGGCGAGTGTTCTGCCGGGAATAACGTAAAAAGTGATTCCACGGCACACGGACATGCGCTGCCGCCGACAAATAACCCAGTTGTCGATCCAACCTTGCATCGGCTGCATCTACGGGTACTGCGCAGAGTAACCGTGACCAACACGGTGATACCATCAGCGGATGCCCGCCGCCACCCCAGCGATCTATCGGGCTTGCTGCCGCAATATTCCGAGCATGCGCGATGCGCCGCAGTTGCCTGAGCCACGGCGCGGGTGGCAAAATCGTATCTACCGACACCACTAGTGCGGGGCCAGATGGATTATGCAGCCCCACCTGGAGCGTCGAGAAAGGCCCATGCATTGCCCGAAAGTTATGCCGTCTCATGGCACGACGATGCAGACAAGCCAAAACCCGCCGTGGCCGGTACCCCGTCACCAGATACACCGGCGCGAACCCCGCCTGCCGCAGGATATCCACCTGCCGATCAATCCAGCTCCGTCCATCGCCAGGCAGGCGCCTGCACGCTTTGTGCTGTCGCCCGGAGCGCCGGGACTGACCACCCGCCAGAATGATGGCTGCATCCATGCTATGGCTTAGGTCGTCTTCGGCATCAGGCTCACATGCGCCGCGACGACACGCCACCCCTCTGGCGTGCGTATCCAGGTCTGACTTTGTCGGCCATGCACTTGTTCGCGCCGGAACTCCGTATTGGCGGTCGCAAAGCCCTGTCCATAGGTGGTGATCGTCGTATTGACCAACTCCCGATGCAGCGCCGGGGCTGGACGGGATGCCCGAAACTCGGCAATGGCCGCATAGCCGTAGAGATTTTCTGCCACGCCGTAGCGCAACGTGTGTACACTATTCCAAAATAACTCATCCAATACACGAACATCGTTTTCAACCAATGCCTTTTCATAACGGGAAAAAGCCGCCTGCACTTCTTGTAAGACTTCGGGCGCGTTGATTTCGGCGTGAACCATGGGATTTCTCCTCTTAGTGGGTGGGGATTGGACTGGTAAATCCGTGCAACTCAAGCTGTCTTGCAACTTTGAATATTCGCGCCTCCTGCCAGGGTGCGGCAATAATCTGGACCCCGATAGGCATCGCCCCCGCGCTGGCCACAGGCACCACCGCCACCGGGAGACCAATGAAGGAGAGGGGTTGGGTGTATAATCCCAGATGCGGTCGCACCATCATTTGCTCCCCATCCAGTTCCATATAGCGCTGCCCGATGGCGGGCGCCGACATGGGCGTGGCCGGTGCCAGCAACAGGTCATAGCGCGCGAAAACCTTGAGCACTTCCGCCCGGTACCAATGCCGGAAACGCTGGGCTTGAATACTCCAGGAAGCTGGCAGCAAAGTACCGGCCAGCATGCGATCCCGCACGTCCGGGTCATAGTCGGCGGCATGATGACGCAGACGGTTCAGATGCAGATTACTGCTTTCGGCATTGGTGATGAGATAGGCGGCGGCGCGCGCCTGCGCAGTTCCGGGAAATTCGACGAGGTCAGTCACATTCAGTGCCGCCGCGACCCGCGCCAGTGCCTGCTCCGCTGCTGGCGTCGCCTGTTGGGTGAAATAGCCGGCGGCAATGGCTATTTTCAGGCCGGCGACACCGTCTGCCAGACTTCCACTGACCGCCTCACTCGCCCTCTCCGCGCAAACGGGGTCCGCGGCATCGGTCCCTTGCATGGCATCATAGGCCAGAGCGAGATCCGTCACGCTACGTGCCAGCGGGCCGACATGATCGAGACTAGGACAAAAAGGGAAGGCCCCGGCCCGAGAAAGGCGGCCATAGGTCGGCTTCAGTCCAAAAATACCACAGAGGGAAGACGGCACCCGAATAGAACCATTGGTGTCAGAACCCAGAGCGATGGGCACCATGCCCCCCGCTACGGCGGCACCACTGCCGCCACTGGACCCACCGGTCATCCGCGAGAGGTCATGGGGATTGCGGGAAGGCCCATAGTGAATGTTTTCACCCGTAAAATCGTAGGCATACTCGCCCATATTGAGAGCGCCCACCATGACGGCGCCCGCTGCCGTGAGCCGCCTTACGGCGGTGGCGTCCGCTGCGGCGGGGGCCTCTTTTTGATTGATCTTGGACCCGGCGAGGGTAATCTCGCCCTGCAAATCAAAAAGATTTTTGACCGCAAAGGGCACCCCCGCCAGAGGCCCGGGGTCTTCGCCCCGCGCCACCTTCTGGTCCACTGCCGCCGCTTCCCGTAGGGCACGCGCTTCCGTGATACAGGTGAAGGCATTGATCTCGCCGTTACTGGCGTGGATATGCCGGAGCGTCTCCTGCACCACCTCTGTGGCACGCCACTCGCCGCTACGGACCCGTTGCGCAATTTCCTGCGCCTGCGGGAATGCGTCGTTCTCTGGCTTCATGGACGAAATACCGGGGCCAAATCTTCCGTCATGTCCAGCGGATGCGCTTCCAGCACCTTGGCCATCCGCGCACTCAGCATGAAATAATGTTTCACCTCTGCACGCCATTCTTCGCGCACACTGAGCCCCATAGAATCGAAGAGATAGTTCATATACGTATCCACGGGCGTATCAGCATCTGTTCCGGGCGGATTCATCCTGCTTTTCCTTTTGTTAAAAATCAGCTTTTTTTTTGCCGTAATTGCAGCAACTCTGCCAATACACTGATCGCGATCTCCGGGGGCTTTTTACCGAGTCCTGGCAAACCCATGGGCATGTGCAAACAGTCCGGAATATCCTGTCCGGCACGGGACAGGGCGTGACTAAAACGCGCCGCTTTGGACCGGCTGGCAATGACCCCGAGATAAGCCAAGGGTTTCCCGATAAAATGCTCCAGCAACGCGTAATCCATGGCGTGGCTGTAGGTCATGATGAGCACCATGGCATCGGTTGCCGGAGCCTGCAGATCGGCCCAGGTCCAAGTGTCCACCAGGGTAACTTCTGGCGGAAAGGCGGCAGGATCGGCCCATTCCGGGCGCTGATCGAATACGAATGACGCTAAATCCAGTTTGCTGGCCATGCTGGCGATCGCCCGTCCTACATGCCCGGCACCGAAAATCCATAGCGGCTGATGGTGGGCAGCGGGCAGCGCGAAGTGCCGCTCCTCTACATCCATACCGGGAACGTCAGCATGCAAAAGCACGGTCATGGCATCAAATGGACCGATTTGCCGTCCCAGACGGGTAATCCCGGCCAGGAGCTGCAACCGGCCTGCTGAATCCCGTTGATAGAGACGGGAGGCGCCAGACTGGTACAGCTCGGAAAAAAACCGGGGTACATCCAGCACACAGATTTCCACTTGCCCACCACAGCACTGATCATCCGCCGTGCCCAAAGTAAAATTCAGCAATGCCGGGGATGCGTCAGAAGCGGGTGTACGCAACACCTGACAGATCTGATATTCCATGCGACCACCACCTACCGTGCCCAGCAGGGAGCCATCTTCCAACAGACACATACTGGCACCGACCGCCGTGGGCGCGGACCCCCGCACCCGGGTCACCACAGCTTCCCGGACCGGAAGCAAGGGCCGCTGACGACTGGCGAGGGCATTCATGATGCATACCCGATCACGGCCACCGGCCCACCCCCTTGGGGACCCTGATGCTCCGCGCGCGTCGAGACATAAACGCCGGTTTCCCCGGTGACCCCGGCCAACAAGGCGGAGACTACACAGCGGGAATAGCGCATATCGGAGATATCAGCGTCTGTCCACATGGTATGACGACGGTGGCGGATATGGCCTCGCGGGTCGGCATCGGATTTGGCGAAGACCGCCAGCACCTTCTCCGCATCGACGGTCGTTAACTGCCCGTTGACGGGCTGCAGTCCCAACTGATTCAGCACAGCATGGATCGCCGGCACATCGATGATGTCCTGCATCACCCCGTGGGCGATGACCAGATCACCGTCCCACCAGCACGAATTGGCGAACAGCACCATTTCGGAGCGCTGCAATAAGGGTTTGGCGGAAACGCTGGCCCGACTGGAGTACAAGGACCAGTCCCGGTTGATGGCGTCATCCGATAGTTCGGATTCGGTCACCTCACCCAACGCGAGGGCCACCCCCAGGGCAGAAGCGCCGCGTGACCAGGCCATGTCACAGCGCAGGTGCTCGCCACGGACGTTTCCGATCGTTGTCGAGTCCAGCGCTGGTATCGCCCCTTTGATCTGCACCAGATGGACATCCGCAGGCTCAACCTGCAAGGTATGCATGAGCCAGGTGACCGTGCGGGCGGTCTCCCGCACCATCGCCATCCGCCCCACTTCCTGCGCGCTAAAAGGGCGCGTATGGGCGGATGCAAGCGCCAGACGTTTTATCGGATACGTTTGCTTAGCCGCCCGGCCGGATACTGCAAACACCAGAATATGCGGCGACACCACCCCTTCACTACCACCCGAAAAGGACAACACCACACGTTCTTCCACCAATTCTGGACGGCAATCCAAATGCGTTGCCAGCAGCTGGCTCAAAGCCATCATCGCCAAAGCCCGGGTAAAGTCGTTTATGCCGCCGTTACCTTCGGTTTTGCCTATAATTGCGACGATACTCTGGGGATCTATCGTCCCCTCGGCAATCGCCCGGGCCAGTCCGGAAACGTCGGCAGGCTCTGTCGTAAAAAACCGGTAGACGGAGGTACGCATGGTCTTCGCCTTCTGCGATTAAAAGGGAACCCGGAGTACCCGCCCGGTGCGACGTTGGATGTCGATCTTGTACACGTCACCGTCATCCATCTCGTCTGCTGCCTGAGCGTTCGCCAAGGCAGTGACCACCTCGTCAGAATTCATGGTCATCACCGTCACCGGATCGCCAATAGACATTGGGAAATCGTGCCAAGTACCCGCATGAATCATCACTCCTTGCCCTGCTGGAATGCGAAAAGCTCGGACGTCCTCCAGGCGAGGGACATTTTCCCCGCTGCCCTGATTGGGTTTACCCAGCACCATGGCGAAGGGAATGCTGCCCAGTCCGACAAAAATCTGCGTCATGTTGAGGTGCCGTTCCAGCCAGGTAACCTCGGAACTGCGGGGCGATATCCGCGCCGTGCGGACTACCGCGCGACCGGTATATTCAAAATCGAGATTTTGCCCCTCTTCCACACTGCCCTTATAAAAGGGAATGGATAATCCCGGCCGGTGTACCGCCTCGCCAATCATCACCCCGTATTCCGCGAGGTTCTCCGGCGTAGCATCCAGCAATGGAACATCTACATAAACCGCCTCCATCTGATTTGCATGGGCACCCATATTTTAATTCTCCTTTTTTGATTCACTGCACCTATGTATGGCCTCCAGCACCAGCCGGGAAGCTATCTCCAAACGATATGCCGTCGTCGAACGGATATCCTGAATAGGTGCGATATCCTGCTTTATCTTTTGACGCACCTGCATGTCAGCAATATCACGCAACGCACGTCCCAGCAGATATTGGCTCACGGATGGCAAGGTACAGGGAGTCGCCGCCACACTCGCCATGCCGAAACGCGCGCTCTGAATAATTCCATCACCATCTTCTTCGATGAGCGCCGCAATACTCACCTTGGCAATAGCTTGCGCTGCCCGTGTTCCGACTTTCCGAAAATAGCCGCGACTGTGTTTGGGGGGGTAAGGAATCCACAGAGCGCTGAGTAACTCTCCAGCTTGCAAGGCCGTCTTGCGATACCCCTGATGGAAATCTCCATAAGGCAACCAGCGCGAGCCGTGATGGTGGGCGATCTCCAGACGTGCGCCATAAGCCAGCAACACCGGCGCATTGTCCGCCGCAGGGGAGGCATTGCAAACGTTGCCACCCAGCGTGGCGCGGTTTTGAATGGGCGGCGCCCCGGTCACCGCCGCCGAGGCGGCCAGCATCGGCCAGTGGGCGACCACTTCCGCATGCTGGCGAATCGCTTCCAGGGAAGTAGCGGCGCCAATCCGGATGCCCTCTTCCGTAATCTGCAGCCCCTGCAACTCCCGCAGTCCGCTGATGTCCAGCCAGGACTCCGAGCTCCGTTCCGGGGCGAGATGACTCTCCACCATAAGATCGGTCCCGCCCGAAATCACCCGATATGGGCCGGGGACTGCCGCCAATAGCTCCAGAGCTTCCGGCAAATGTCGCGGCCTTATCCACTTAGACATCAGCAGACCCTCCGGCGGCCTGGGCGATGGCCGCATAAATGCGCCCATACCCGGTACAGCGACAGAGATTGCCGCTCAGGCCCCAGCGAATCTCCTCCAGGGTCGGATTCGCGTGCTCCGCCAACAGGGCGGTCGCCGCGAGCATCATACCCGGCGTACAAATCCCGCACTGGGTAGCACCGCACTGAACAAAAGCTTGTGCCAGGGCACTATCTTCGGGAAGGCCCTCTACCGTGGTAATCTCCGCCTGCTCCATCTGCCCGAGAGGAACCAGGCAACTATTCACCAGCTTGCCATTCACCAGCACCGCACAGGCGCCACACTCTCCTTCGCCGCAACCTTCTTTGGTCCCCTTGAGGTCGCATTCATTACGCAATACATCCAGTAAGCGGGCATTCGGCGCTGAGCTGCTCCGAAATGCTTCACCATTGATGCGCATCATCGTCGACATGATCAAATCCCTCTGCCCATCGTCAGCTCCAGCAGCATTTCGGGGTTGACTGGAATCTGGCGAATATCGATATCCAAGGCTCGTTGGATCGCATTGACGATAGCGGGTGCTGGACCATCCATGGGTAATTCACCGACGCCTTTCGCCCCTTTAGGACCAGCTCCCAAGCCGCCTTCCAGCAACACCACGTGCATAAATCCCAAATCCGCGCTGGTGGGTATGATGTAATTGGTCAGACGGTCATTGGCCATGACCCCGCGCTCATTCCAGAGCACATCCTCATAGAGGGCATAACCAATACCCTGGGCAACACCACCCTCAATCTGGCCCTGCACAATCACCGGATGCACTGCATCGCCGATTTCCTGCACCGCAGTAAAATCAATCACTTGCGTTTCGAGCGTCAACACATCCACTTCCACTTCGGCAATATAAGCCGCCCAGGCATAACTGGCGTAGGCCCGTCCCCAAAAGGCCTGCTCATCCCAACGCATATCCGTCGGCGGCTGGTACTGCGCGGTCACCAGCGTATCCCCGACGGCTGCGCAAAGCCGGGCACACGCTGCGGCAAAACTTTGTGCGTCATGAGGCGCCACCAACTCCGCCGTTTCCCGTAGTCGTTGCAATAATTGTCCCGCCGCCTTCTGGACGAGATCCCCGACTACCATACAGGTGCGGGAGGCGACCGTCGGTCCAGAATTTGGCACCCTGGAGGTATCGGTTTGCGCTAAATGCACGCGATCCATGGGCAGGCCCAGCGCGTCAGCCGCAATCTGGACCAGCGTGGTCGCCGCACCCTGCCCCATTTCGGTGTTGGAACAAAGAATTTCGACGTGCCCATTGGCCAGGGCTTGCAGAGAAACCCGGGACGCCAGATGTAATTCGCCGTTGCCGGTAAAACCGGCACCATGGGCAAAAGTCGCCAGGCCAATGCCTTTGCGGGTCTGGTGTCCGGCCGCATTCCAGGCCCTGTACTCCGCCAGCCGACGGTAGTAATGCGTGTGCTCCAATGCTGCATCGAGGGTAGCATGGGCAAAGCAGTCAGCACCCACCACATCGCCCGTGGGATTCACATCGCCGGTGCGCAACAAATTTATCCGGCGCAATTCGGCAGGGTCCATAGCCAATTTTCTCGCCAGCCGGTCCATGGCCACTTCCATGGCAAAAATGCTTTGCGGCGCACCAAATCCGCGAAATGCACCAAAGGGCGGATGGTTGGTCGCGACGGCGCGCCCCCTGACCCGGATGTGGGGACACTTATATGGTCCCGGTGCATGAATAACACCACGGGAGAGCACTACCGGACTGAGAGTACGATAAGCCCCGCCATCAATGGCGAAATCCATATCGATAAACTGCAATTCTCCGGCCTTATTAGCCCCCAAACGAATCAGGGTACGGGAAGGATGACGCTTAGGCGTCACCCGCAAATCCTCGCCCCGCTCATAAACGAGTTTTACCGAACGGCCCCCCGCTTTGAGCGCCAGCAACGCCGCATGGCAAGCAATCACCGAGGGGTAATCTTCCTTGCCGCCAAAGGCCCCACCCGTGGTACTTTGCACCACCCGCAGATGATTCTTATCCATCCCCATACACTGAACCAACGCGTCCAGCACGTAGTAGGGACACTGCATGGAACCTTCTACCAGAATGCTGCCGTCTTTCTGCAAATGCGCCAGCATCCCTTGCGGCTCAATATAGAGCTGCTCCTGGGACGGAGTGAGAAAGCGCTCTTCGATGACGACATCGGCAAGATGCTCCCCCTCCGCAACATCACCCCGATCCAGAAGATAATCTGTATAAATATTGCCGGGTATGATTTCTTGTTGCGCAGCGAGTGCCGCATCGATATCAAAAATCGGCGCGGTATTAGGCAACACCACCAAAGAAATACCCTTCAGCGCCATTCTAAGTTTCTCCGGATCCGCATGCGCCAGCAATACCACCGCCTCCCCAGCGTGCCGAAACGCGCGATCAACGAGCACTACCTGGTCATCCTCCAGGAGCTTTACGGCGTTCATACCTGGAATATCCCGCGCCGTGACCACCACAAATTCCGACCAGTCTATGGCAGGATCAAAAACCACCTCCTGCAGCGTTCCACCCGCCTCCATAGTGCGCACCGTCGCACCATGGAGCACGCCTGCGCAGGGCAGGTCATCGACATAGAGCGCCGTCCCCCTGATTTTGGCAATGCCATCGACGCGGCGGGGACTCGCCTTCTGCTGGTCAGTTTGCTGCTTCGCCAAGGTCAAAGACACGGTGACACTCCTTGCTCCCGGGCCAGCAACGCACCAGCGGATACTTTGATGACCCGTATGCTCATGCGGCGCCCTGTAACAGGTGCGCAATAACGGCATTGGTGACGATCACCGCATTACGCTCGGCGAGAGCGCTGGCATATAAATCGCCTGTTTTCCAGATTTCTTCTTCGGTTTTACCGGGGGGCGGAACATCCACGTCAGAGATCCCCCGTATGGACAGATAATGATCCGCCAAACCGAAACGCGAGAGCACGGCCACATCCCCGAGATCCTCCATGGCGGTATTGGTATATGTCGTCTCTCCATGGGTATAGAGACGCACAATTTGTTCGGCAATGGCCTGATTCGCTTTGCCTATCCAAAAATCATTGCCCGTGATGGTAGCGCCCACCATCACCTTCGGCACCATAGAGATAGCAAACATTTTATCCAGTTTCTTCGCCTCTACTGAGTTCTCCAGCGCGACATGGGCCGAGGCATTTACCGCCATATTGAGCAGGGCCGGATTGATTTTATATGCCAGATTTTCCATGATGTTCTGAGTATAATTTCCGCAGTGGCCCGGCGTGGCATAGTCCGCGCAGCCCGGAGGGGACCATGCCAACTGCTTTTGATCACTCAGGTAATGATGGCCAAACGCCCAGGAGATTACCCAGTTATTAATATACACGCTGCCCAATGCGGAGTTTTCCTTGTCCACACCGCCGGCAATGCCGCTGCGAATAAATATAGTCTTCTTCAGATCCAAGGCTGCGTCTTTCACCAGGCTGGTGACGGTAACTGCGGCATTGATTTCCCCTTCGCCGGTTTCCGTAACACAGACGCCTTTGCTGTCGCAGATCAGGGGCTTAATCAGGCCTGGCACATGCAAGACTTGATGCTGAAAAGATTTTTGCACCGTCCATGCTTGCCATTCGGGCGGAAATGCTGTCAGCACGATCACTTTCGGGCTCATTTTCAGCGCCGCCGGTATAGCCGCCTGAGCGTAGGCCAGTGGCGTTATCCATGAGAAGCTGACTGCACCGCATAACAGCATATTCTTCCAAACCGTGTTTTTTTTCACGAACATTCTCCTTGGTGAGTTTTTCATAACAGGTTCCGATGGGATGCACCGTACTGATCCAGATCCCGGAGTAGGGATTGCTTTCGTTGGTCCGTACAAAAAGCCGCTTCAACAGCGTTACGCTCAAGAAGTAATGCGTCCTCCGCTGTCAAATCCAAACTGGAAAGTGTCCCAATCATGTTTTCGCTCAGGTATCCACCGAAGTACGCCGGGTCATCCGAATGAATCGTCGCCAATAGACCTGTTTCCAACAATCGGCCCAGATTATGTTCAGATAACCGGTTAAACACTTTGAGCGCAACGTTGGAGAATGGGCAGACCGTCAGCGGGATCCGGTCATCCACCAGGCGACGCACCAGTGCCGGATCCTCCAAACAGCGAACCCCGTGATCTATGCGCTCGACATCAAGCACGTCCAGTGCCTGCCAGATATAGGCGGGCGGCCCCTCCTCTCCGGCATGGGCAACACGATGCAGGCCCATGGACTTGGCCACCTTAAACACCTCCTGAAACTTTTCTGGGGGATTGCCCAATTCAGCGGAGTCGAGACCAATACCGGCTATGCCCCCCAAAACACAAGCCTGCTCCAACAGCGCCACCGCAGGTTGCGGGTCGCGATCCCGCTCAAAGCAAAGAATCAGTGCGCTGGAGATTTGCCAGTCGCGCTCGGCGTCCCGCAAGGCGGCGTTGATGCCGCCCATCACCGCCGCCAATGCCACGCCATTGGCAAGATGCGTCTGCGGATCAAAAAACAGTTCCGTATGACGAATCTGCTGGGCTTTACAGCGGGACATATAGGCCATGGTCAACTCATAAAAGTCCCGCTCTTCCCGCAATACGGACGCCCCCAGATAATAGACATTCAGAAAACTTTGCAGATCCTCAAATTGATACGCCGCCCGTGCCGCCTCTATCGTCTTATAGGGAATATCCACGCCATTACGCTGGGCCAGCGCGATGAGTAATTCGGGCTCCAGAGTACCCTCAATATGCAAATGTAGCTCCACCTTGGGCAGTTCCTCTACAAAATCCGCCAGTATTTCTTTAGCGTTCATCGCACTTTCCATAAAAGGTGTTACTCCGTATGTCTTATAAGACTATGCATATACATCGCTTAGGCCACCCGTGCACCGCTGAGCCAGGTCCCCAGCGGGCGCTGTTCCAGATGAGCCGACTTACCACTGAGGCATTCCTCGAACCAGCGCTCTACAGAATCCGCTGCGGGCTTCTGCGGCAAGAGCACAAAATCGGCACGTTTTCCCACCGTCAAATCACCGCCGATGGATCCTCTGCCCATACATTCAGCCCCCGCTTTGGTAGAACGATACAAAGCCTCCTGAGGCGCAACAGGAACACCCGCTTCCCGATGTGTTCCCAGAAATCGCTGCATGACATGCAGCATGCTATGACTGGGACCACCGCCTATGTCGCTCGCCAGCGCAAAGGGAATGTTGTAAGCACGTACTTGCTCCAAGGGCATGCGTCGGTTGCCCAGCGCCTCATTACTGGTAGGGCAATGCGCTACCCAGGAGCCGCGTGCCCGAAGACAACGCCATTCCTCGTCACGCATTTCAATACAATGGCCTAATATCGTCCGGGGCGTCAGGAGACCCGCGCGGTCATACACCTCAGTGTAATGCGCAGCATCGGGAAACAATTCTTTAACCCATTGCAGTTCCGCGACCGATTCGGCGAGATGTGTCTGGATTAAACATGGACTCTCGGCGGCAATCTGCCCCAATGCCTTCAGCGATGCGTCCGTCAGATTCGGTGCAAAACGGGGTGTCAGTGCATAGTGTGTAATATCGGTTTGGCGCATAAACGTACGCAACGCGTCAGGATCATGCAGGCTGTAGTCAGTCAATGTATGGGGCGCATGAATCGCCATCAGGACGTTACCAATGACCCAATCGCCACGCATCGACGTCAGCGCAATCTGTGTGGCCTCGGCATGCGGGCTGGAATAGCTCATGCCCATCACGGTCCCCGCACGCAATACATCGGCATAGAATTGCGCCGCCGCAGCCCTGGCGAAATCGGTATCCACATAGCGCGCCTCTTCCGGCCAAATATACTCTCGCAGCCAGGTCAGGAGTTCGCCAGAGAAACGTCCCCTGACACGATGTTGCACCCAATGCAAATGGACATCGACAAAGCCTGGAACGATAACGCCATTCAGATCCTCTACTTCCGTATCAGCATCGATCTGATTCACCATCGTAGTGAAATCACCCATACGCACAATGATGCCCTGATCGACACCTAAAGCACCGTCCTGGTAAAATCTCCAGGTATTCGCATCTATCGGGTTAAGTATCGGCGCCCTAAATATCTTTTCCATCATCTGTACCCGTCCCTACGCGTCGGTGGCCATACGCGGTAAAAACAAAATCCGGTAGAGTATTGACACTACAATAGTCGTCGCAACACCCACCAATGGTGATATGTCTGTACCATGCAATAGCTGCGCCCCATATCCCTCCCAAATTGGATTATTTGAGAACAGCACGGTAACCGCGACCCCTATAGCGAGAACCCAGACATTGGCACGCCTATGTAGCAGTCTGCTCAACCCCCCGCGCGCTTCTGGGAGCACATCCCACAACACGTAGGTGATCATCACACCGGTCCACGGCGCCGCGACAATAATCAGCAAATCCAGGAAGGTCTGAAAAGAATCCCAGAATGACGGCGCCACAAAAAGCATGTAGATGCCGACCAACGTTGCCAGCAGGGCATCCAGAACCGTAAATTTTTTGCGATTCAGATCCTTGCCCACTACCACCGCGAGGCTAAAAGCGGAGCTGTAGGAGTTCAGAAAATTGGAAGCCAACAACCCTAATATCGCAAAAGTGCAAAAACCCAAATACAGTGCCGAAGTGCCCAGTCCGGTCGCCGTGATGCTTATTCCAGCAGGCCCTACCTGGATACCACCATGCACATACAGCGTAATGGCTAACGCGAGAATGAGACCACCACCTGCAAATCCGCCAAGACTAGGCCATAACGCCATTCCGGTCAGGCTTGTGTCACGCCGCACATACCGCGAATAATCCGACGCAAACATCGTCCATGAGAACGCACCGCCCATGAGCGCCAAGGCCACTCCACCCAGAGTTTGAACTCCGTCAAAATGGCCTACGGCAGGTGTCACCGAAAGCGCCTGCCCGCCATGCAGATATACCAGTATGGTAATCGCAAACAGCGCGAGAAATAACGCTCCCACGGTCTGCGCCGCCACGATAGCCTTATACCCAATGATGGGCACCACAAAATTAGCCAACACAGCCAATACCAGCGCATAATAAATACTGGTATTTATCGGCAACAAACCGTAACTGTCAAAAACACTGCGGAGGATATACACCACGAGCACTAACACCACAGCCTGCCAACCCAATTGGGACATCCAGTTACTCAAGGAAATCAGTTTATTGACCGGCTTCCCAAAAACGCGCCCAGAAACCGCCATAGTCGGAATACCGTAGACAAATCCCGGTATACTGATGATACCCACGGCGACAAACAGTGCGGAAGCCAGGAGCACGACCCACAAAAATGGCGCCAAAGGAAACAACTGGGCGATCAAGACCCCGACTGGCAAGCTAGAGGCGGTCATGGTCGCCGCCAGCCAGATCAAAGCGACCCGCGGCGCTGAACTCGTGCGCTCCGCCTCTGTCGTGGCACTAATCGAATGCCTGTCACCCATCCCTTTTCTCCCTCGGTGCTTACCCAATCGTTGAAACTAAAATGCCCAGCATAAACGCTAACTTGATCTAGCACCCACTTCGACGTCGATTTGAAAAACTGTATTCTGCTTAGGCATCTTTTTCAGAAATGGTGGGAAGCCACCCTCCTTTACTGCTGCAAGTGCCGCACGGTTTACCGCACTCAGGGGACTAGGTTTGATAATTTTTACCCAGAGCAACTGACCCGCAGGTGAGATCTCGAACTCAACGGTCGCCTTACCGCTCAGCCCCATTGCTCTTAACTCTGCAGGCACATGCAAATTCTGCTGAATCATTGGCCGCAACAGCCCGACATAACGCCCCATCAACGAGGCCGTCTGTTGGCTCGACATCGGCGGCGGGGCAGGAGGTGGCGTCACTAGCGGCTTCGGCGCGGGCGTCACTACCGATTTAGGAGTCGGTGTTGGTGGCGTGGCGGTCTTAACCGGCGGCACCGGCGGCGTCGGTGCCGGTTTCGGCGGGATCACCACCTTCGGGTGCGGACGGGGCGGTGGCGGCGTCACATGATGCACTACCGGTTTGGGAGGAACCGGTTTCGGTAGAGGCTTGGGTACGACCTTCGGCGGTGGTTGCGGCAAGGTCATCATTTGTACGGCCATGACGTGATCCTTGGGCTTAACGGCGTTTACCGGAGGCCTGCTGTGTCCGTACCAGACCAAGCCGAGCACGAACAGGACTTCAACCGCCACGGCACCGCCCACGGCATACTTAAAATGTCGTTCCTTCGGCTCCGGCATGAGTGAATAATTTGTGGCCCTAGACATCGCGGTAGTCATATAAATTTATTCCCATTTTTGAGCACTGTCTCGTGCGCCAACGGTACGTTGGTATTCGCTCACGTTGCCCGGAGTAAAAACGCAACTACTCACGCGGGCTTCGCTGCAATACCAATACTGGTTACACCCGCTTTTTGACAAGCATCCATCACGTGCACAAAATCTTTAAAAGGAACCATTTTATCGGCGGCGATCGTCACCTGCGTATGCTTGGCGTCGCCATCGCCCGCAAGGAAACTCTGCAGTTGATCCAGGCTCATTTTTTTGCCCTTCACCACAACACCGCCATCCTTCACGATATTGAGCACGAAATGCGGATGCGGCAGTACTTTCGTCTCACTGGATGTGGGCAGGTCCAGCTTTAATCCCTTATCCGTAATCATCTGCAAAGTAATCATGATGAAAAAAACCAGCAGGAACAGCATAACGTCAATCATCGGAATGATTTCGACACGCCCTTTTTTGCGGGGCCGGCGTTGGGGTAACATGCTTTACTCCTTACTTTGCCTGGCAAAGTGAAAAAACCTTCCAAAGCATCATGCAGTCATTTCAGACGCGGTAGCGGATGACGGGGCACTGACTGCCGTCTCCTCCAACACCACGGGCGCGCCATCCAAGCGATTCATGAGCACCACTTTCAACGACTCGAGCTGAAAAATGGTTTTCTCGATGGCGTTGTTGAATGCGTTAAAGCTCAGCAAGCCGATCATGGCGATAAAAAGTCCAGACGCGGTAGCAATCAGTGCATCCGCGACACCGCCAGTAACGGAGGTAGGATTATGACCAGGCACCGCAAGGATGGAGAACGCGTGGAACATGCCGAGAATGGTTCCGAACAAACCCAGAAGAGGCGCCAGGGTGACAATGGTGTCCAAAATCCAAAGGCGCTTGTCCAGGCTTGGTGTCGTCAGGAAAATAGCTTCGTCCAAACGGTTCGCGAAGGCTTCGCCACGAGCGCTGCCGTAGTGATGAATCAAATTGAAATGGCGGAGCGCTACACCCAGCAGGGATTCTTCGGGAAGCCCCTTAGACAAAACCACCAGATCTTCCAGATCAGGGCGCCGCAACTTGCCGCGGGCAGATATTCCCCAAAGGATTTTCTTACCTTTACTGATAGCGTTACGAAGATACCAGCCCCGATCGAAAATAACGGCAAGCTCGGCCACGAAAAGGAGCATCAAGATGTACAGAACACCATCTGAGTAGTTGGCCAGATGTACGAGATAACTGAACGAGATCATATAAACTCCAGCACAAGGTGATTAACAAAAGTATCCAGCATAGAACTGAGCAGAAAATATGCCATTGGTACTTGTTAGAATGCCTTATCATTAAAATCATATAGTTACAAAAAACCAACAGGCTGGCAATTTCTTTTTTAGTGCAGACAATGCCGCATTGCACTATATTGGTGCATCAGATGAATCTGCCAGAAAATTTCTTTCACCCCCATAATGAAGATATCATTGAATTCGATAAAGTTCTTTTTTTGTGTGTTATAGGTTCCAAAAACGCAACGGTCCGAAGCCTTCGGAGGCACGTCGAGTGCACTGCCGATCACTCCGCAGAAAAAGCTAAGACATTGGAAGGGATTTTCCGGCCATGGTCATGGTGGGAAACTTGAAGAGGGGGATACTTATATTTACCCGTCTGGGCGAACTAAATTGCATTTCGCCGGTGTCGGTGGTCCCGTCAGCGGCGCCAGCCTACTTCTTGTAATTTTTCCGCCGGAACAGATCGATCTTCCGCGAGACCAGTCGGTCCAGAAAGAGAAAACCGTCGAGATGATCCATTTCATGCTGGATGGCTCGAGCCTCGAAGCCTTCGCACTCATAACTCCGCTCTCGTCCCGAGGCATCCTGCGCCTGCACTTGTATGCGTTCGGCGCGGATGACGTTGCCGGTAAAGTCCGGCACCGACATGCAGCCTTCCCGGCCCACCGCCATGCCCTCCCACGCCGCCAGCTCGGGATTGATCAGCACCATGAGCCCGTGGCAGTTTTCCCCCAGTTTGGGACGCACGTCGACGATCACGATACGCTGTGGGCGGTCCACCTGCGGCGCCGCAATACCCACCCCCCCCGGACTGGCATACATGGTCTCCGTCAGATCGTCGATAAAATGGTGCAGCGCACCGTCAAATACGCTGACCGACTCGGCTTTGCGCTGCAGCCTGGGGTCCGGATAGGTCAGAATGGAAAGCACCGCCATCAGAACACCGCCGCCTCGATGGGATGTACACCGATTTCCACCCCTTCTTTCTCCCGCAACGGCACCACGGCCTTGCGGACACTCTCCACGCCCTCTGGCGCATAGCCCTGAATGACCATCACATAGAGTGGCCGCTCGGCGCTGCCGGAACTCTCGCTTTCCAGATCGATCACATTGAAACCGATGGCCGCCAAGGCCCCGGTGACGCCCGCGACAATGCCCGGATGATCGGCCCCGTAGACGGTGACCCGGGTGTTCGGCATGTCTGCGGTCAGCGCCACGCTGGAGAGGGGGTCCAGATGCACCCGCAGATTGAGGCGCTTGATGGCCGGGTCCAGCGCCATTTCCACGGAACCCAGATCACGCGGATAATCGATGACCTGCATAATGGTGAAGTAACCACCGAGACGCATCATCGAGGCATCACCGATGGAGCAGTCTGCGGTGAACAGGGCTTGGGTGACGGCGGCGACGATACCGGGGCGATCTTCGCCGATGACGGTGAGAAGAGCTTGACTCATCCTAAGACTCCTATGGCGAGGGCTTTCGCCTGTACGAGATAACGAAAACAGTATTCCAGCAATTCGAGATGATGCCTGGCCGCCAGGAAATCCGGGCCCCAGGCCGTCACCCCGTGCTGATGAATCAGCGCACCGGGAATGCGAGGCAGCGCCTGGGCAAAAGCCCTGTCCATATCTTCGGCAATCCGGGCGACGTTCACATGATTGGCGAAGACCGATAAGTCCACCTGCGGCTCGGCATCGGGCACGCCCAGGCCTTTGAGCATTTCCAGAGTTGGCAGGCGCAACCGGCCCTGCTGCGCAAAGTGCCCGCAGAGATTGGCCTCGACCGAGTGGACGTGGAAAATGACCCGGGCGTCAGGCACATGCCGGTAGACCACTTCATGGATGGCGACCTCGGCAGAGGGTTTACGTCCCGGCGGGGCCTGCACAACCTGACCCCGCAGATTCACCAGGACAAAATCCCCGGTACCCAACTGATCCTTGGGGCGGCCGCTGGCGGTAATCCAGAAAGTGTCCGCATCGCGGCGTGCCGACAGGTTGCCCGCGGTGCCCAGCATCCAGCCGCGCGCATAAAAATCGCGGGCCGCCGCCGCAAGATGGGGGCGCGGATCATGGTGCATGGGCAGACTCCCGCCACCAACCACGTTGCGCGAGGGCGGCGCTCACATCCCGGAAATCGTCGAAGGGCAGGAAGGGCCTCCCCTCCGCCCGCAGATATTCCGCAAGACGGTCCCGTGCACAGACCAGGGGACACTGCCGGGCCACCCGCAAATCGGTGATGGAGTCCCCAATGCAGACGGCATCCTCGGGTTGATAGTGCGCGATCACGGCGGCCTTGGCCACCAGTTCATGGTCATCCTGCCAGGGCGAGAACACCCGCAGGTATTCGCCGGTGATATCCGCCTCAAGACCATGGATGGCGTAAATTTCCTGACGATAAGGGGCGAGGACGATCTCGGCCATGCGCGTGAAGCCGCCGGTGACGACAATAAAGGGGATATCGGCCTTTTTGGCCTGGGCCAGCAACCCGGCCAGCCCCGGACGCAACGCCATGTCTTGTACAAAATCCTCCAACTCCGGCCAGCGCCGCGCGGGGATGGTGCCGAGTACCTGGGGCAGGCCGTCGCGCAGGGTCAGACGCTGCGCATAGATTTCCGGCAGCACCCGGGCGGCGGCCTCCGGCGCAAAATGGCGCATCAGGGCCACGAAGACTTCGGCCTCGGTGATGGTACCGTCGAAGTCACAAAAAATGGCCCGTTGCATCAGCCCTGCCCCCATTTTTCCACTGCCGCCCGCAGGGGTCCGGCGGGCAAATCTTCCAAAGCGCACGACGCCGCATGCTGCCAGCGCTCGATGGCTTCGTGAAAAGCCAGCACCCCACTCGCGGGACCCTGGGGATGGTCCATGATCCCGGTCCCCGCATTGAGGATGACCTCGGTTCCATAGTCATCGAGGATGCGCCCCACCATGCCGGGATGCACGCCCGCCGAAGGCACCGGCGCCACGCCCCGCGCCCGCAGCGCGGTGACGATGGACCATTCGTCCGCCGCGGCGAAAGGCAGGCTGCCATAATGGGCCGGATAGAGCACCGCATCCGCGCCACCATAGGCCATCAACGTCCCCAGCAAGGCCCCATAGGCAAAACCGTAATCCGGCGCGCCACACCAGGCGCCCGCCAGGGAGGGATGGGTGAAGATCGGCACATCGATGTCGGGATCGGCGGCCAGTGCCTCCAGTACCGGAAAACCATATGCCAGCACATTCAGGAGCAGCGCATTAGCGCCGGCGGCCACCAGTTGCAGCGCCAGCGTCTGCACCTGCTGGGCATTCCCCGAGAGATTCACCGCATAGAGCAAATCACGACCCGTCTGATCACGCCGCGCCTCGATCACCGGCGCGCAGGCCTCCCAGCGCGCCAGGGTCGCCGCCATCGGCAGGTCCGGGAGGATTTCGTCATCCTTGATGACATCCAGCCCGGCAACGGCAACCTCCGCCAGAATCGCGGCATGGTCCGCCGCCGTCAGACCCAGCGCCGGCTTGAAGATAGCCATAACCAAGGGCCGTTCCTGCACCCCCAGTCGTTCGCGGATGCCATCCAGCCCGAAGCGCGGCGCCTGTCCGAAGCGCTCCGGCAGACGGATCGCCGTCACCTTGGCGGGACCTGCCAGAGAGTATTTGCCGAAAATCATCGTGAGCAGGCTGCCGAGACGACCATCCACATTGGCGGCGGGGAAGCGCACCGTGGCCTGATGCCGCCCAGCCGCCAGTTCGGCAATGGCGATCACCTCCCCCAGATGGCCGCGCAACTGCGCCTCCCGGTGCTGAAAGCGTGCATCCCAGCTCCCTGCAGTCTGGCCGATGGCAATGGCCTGCGCCTGCCGCCGGGCGTCTACCCCGGCGGGAAACTGGTAATCGACCTCGATAAAAGCCGTCATGGGTTGGGGAAATGCTGAAGGGCGCGATCCGTATAATGCGGTGTCCAGCCGCCGCGCGCACTGAAGTAGCGCACCGCCTTGATCCGCTGCGCATCGTTCAGGCGGAACCAGTGTTCCACGTCCGCCGGGATGTGGATATAGTCCCCCGCCTGCACGGTCAATTCGACCTGTGCACCGTCTTCCAGAACGAAGCCAAAAACACCTTCTCCGTCCACGATATAGCGCACCTCTTCATCATCGTGGGTATGCACACGATGGAAGCGGGCGTTGAGCTCCGGCAACTGCGGATGCCCTGGGTACAGCACGACCAGATCCCGCTCCTGATAGCCCTTTTCCCGCTGCAAACGCTGAAAGACATCATCCAGGGCCGCCAGCAACGCCACTTGGGCCTCCGCAGCCAGTTGTGGCTGGGCCAGCAGCGCCGCGGAGCCCGCCCCGGTCAGCGGAATCGTCTGCAAAGTAACACCCAGGGGCGCCAGGGTGGCGGCAATCTGCGCCGCGTCCGCGACCCGCTGCGCCGATTCTGCATATTGCAAAGTCGCCATGCTAACCGTCCTCCTTCCAAATCAGAGAAACCATACGCCCGGTAACGCCGTCGCGCCGATAGGAAAAGTAACGCGCGGGGTCAGCCACCGTACACAGATTACCGCCAAAAATGGCCTGCACGCCGGCCCGCTGCAAGCGCTGCCGCGCGAGTGCATAAATATTCGCGAACCAGCGATCCCCCCGTCCGGGGCGGAAGGCTTCCGCCGTCCCGGCATCCTCCGCCAGGAAAGCCGCCCGCAGCTCCGGCCCGACCTCGAAATGCGCAGGCCCGATGGCGGGTCCCAAGTATATCAGAATATCCTCCGGCGCCACCTGCATGGCCGCCACACCGCGCTCCAGGATGCCCGCCAGCAGGCCGCGCCAGCCGGCGTGAAACACACCGATATGGCGACCGCCCCCGCCGCAAGCCAGCACCGGCAGGCAATCCGCGGTGAGCACCGCCAACACCACGCCCGGTATAACAGTGACCGCACCATCCGCTTCCAAAGAGTCCGCTGGCGCGGCCGTCAAGGTGACGACCCCCGTGCCATGCTCCTGCCGCAACCAACGGGGCTCCCCAGGCAATTCCAGCATGTCCCGTAGCCGTTCCCGATTTCGTGCCACCGCCTCCGGCGCATCGCCCACATGGTCGCCGAGATTGAGTGATGCATAGGCGCCCTGACTGACACCGCCGCTGCGCACCGTGATGGCACTGCGTACCCCGTAGGGCACGGGCCAGTCCGGCACCCAATAACCCGCCTCTTCAGTCGCCATCACGCGCATCGCGCAGCAGAGTCAGCAATTCGGTCATATCGTCAGGCAGCGGGCTTTCCCAGGTCATCCATTCCCCGCTTGCCGGATGGTAGAGACGCAAACGCCAGGCATGCAAAGCCTGGCGGCGGAATTGTCGCCAGTGGGCCAGCGCGACCTCATCCAGCCCCTGCGGCACCATCATCCGCCCGCCATAGATCGGATCACCCACCAGCGGGTGGCCGAGGTGCGTCATATGCACGCGAATCTGATGGGTACGCCCCGTCGCCAAGCGCAGGCGCAGGTAGCTGTGACGGGGAAAGCGCTCCACCAGTCGATATTCGGTCTGCGCCGGTCGACCATCATCGCGCACGGTCATCCGCAGGCGGTCGTGGGCATGGCGGCCGATGGGCGCGTCTACCCGACCACCACCGGTCATCGCCCCCATCACCAGCGCGAGATATTCGCGGTGCATGGTATGGTCACCGAGCTGGTCGATCAGCGACTGTCGCGCCATCTCGGTTTTCGCCACTACCAGCAGGCCGGTAGTGTCCTTGTCCAGCCGATGGACAATGCCGCCGCGGGGCAGGTAGGCATTATCCGGTACATGGGCCAGCACGCCATTGACCAGCGTGCCGTCGGCATGACCGGCGCCGGGGTGGGTAAGCTGTCCTGCCGGCTTGTGCACAACGAGGATATCCGCGTCTTCATGCAGAATATGTAGCGGCAGACCCTGGGGCAGCCAAGTGCTGGGCTCGATCTCCGGCCAGTTGATTTCTACCTGTTCACCACCGCGAATCCGTGCACTGGGCTTTTCGACCACACCATCCACCAGAATCCGGCCATCTCGCAGCAAGGCCTGGATACGACTGCGGCTGGTTTCCGGCAGCAACTGGCTCAACACCGCGTCGAGACGTTCGCCGGCCTGCTCCTCTGGCAAAATCATGGGAATACCCGTACTATCGTCGCTCATGGTTCGCCACTATAGACTATTGTCCTTCATGAGCAAACGCATACTCATTACCTTGTGTTGTACCGTCCTGATCGCTGGATGTGCCAGTAGCCCGGAGAAACCAGACAACGCCGCCGAGCGCCACGAATCTGCCGAGACGCTGTTCCAACCCGCCCAAAAGGCCATGGAGCGCGGAGACTACACTTCCGCCATTAAGCGCTACGAAGATCTGGAAACCCGCTACCCCTATGGCCCCTACGCCGAACAAGCGCAACTCAATACGGCATACAGTTATTACCAGCGCGGGGATTCCAAGGCGGCGGTGGCGGCAGCCGAACGTTTCATCAAACTGCATCCGGCCAACCCTTATGTGGATTACGCTTGGTACCTGAAGGGCATCGCCTATTATCAGGCTATTCAGGGCGCCGAATGGAACCCCAAGCCCGCCGAGGAAGCATTCAGTGCCCTGGATACCTTGGCTAAACGCTGGCCAAGCAGTGCCTATGCCACCGATGCCCGCCTGCGCATGGCCAGGATCATTGACATTCTCGGTCAAAGCAATCTGGATATCTGCAAGTTCTACTATGTGCGTCACGCTTACATCGCTGCGGCGAACCGCTGCAGCATGGTGATTACCCGCTACCAGTTGAGTCCGGCGCGGGAAGAGGCGCTCTACTATCTGGCGCGTTCCTATCAGCACCTGAATTTGCACCAACTGGCGCAGACCACCACCTCTGTACTCGCCTACAACTATCCGAAGAGCAAGTATCTTTCCGAGCTCGGCAGCGGCGCGAAAAGCGAATAATTTATCTGGGGGCGATTGCCGCCCCCGTCTTGGTCAGACGGCCTCTTCGCCCTCTTCTCCGGTACGGATGCGGATCACCCGTTCCACCGAACTGACGAAAATCTTGCCATCACCAATCTTGCCGGTCCGCGCCGCCGCTTCAATGGCTTCGATGGCACGATCCGTCATGTCGTCACTGACCACCACCTCCAGCTTGAGCTTGGGCAAGAAATCCACCACATATTCGGCGCCACGATAGAGCTCCGTGTGCCCCTTCTGGCGGCCAAAGCCCTTGACCTCGGTCACCGTCATACCGGCCAGCCCCAGCTCCTGAAGGGCCTCGCGCACATCATCCAGTTTGAAAGGCTTGATGATCGCTTCAATTTTTTTCATGGTAAAGCTCCTCGTGATCACTACACGGCTTCCCAGGGATGGTAGCCATTGGTAATAGGATAACGCCGATCCTTGCCAAATGCGCGGGCGCTGATGCGCACGCCCGGCGCGGCCTGGCGCCGTTTATACTCGGCACGATCAACAAGCCTTAGCACCCGCGTCACCGTTTCCACCGAAAAACCAGCGGCAATGAGTTCCGCAGCACTACGGTCTTCTTCCACATAGGCGGCGATGATGGCATCCAACACTTCATAGGAAGGCAAACTGTCCTGATCACGCTGATCCGGTGCCAGCTCCGCCGAGGGTGGTCGGGTCAGCACCCGCTCCGGGATCACCGAACCCAGGCTATTGCGGTAACGGGCGAGGCGATAGACCAGGGTCTTCGGGCAGTCCTTGATCACCGCGAAACCTCCGGCCATGTCGCCATACAGAGTCGCGTAACCGACGGCAATCTCGCTCTTGTTGCCCGTGGTCAGCAGCAGGTGGCCAAACTTATTGGAATAGGCCATGAGCAACGCGGCGCGAATGCGTGCCTGCAGATTCTCTTCCGTGGTGTCGGTGGCACGCCCGGCAAATAGCGGCGCCAATGTCTCCAGATAGCTATTGAACGGCCCCTCGATGGAAATAGTGTCGGTGCGCACCCCGAGGCTCCGGGCCTCGGCCTCGGCGTCAATAATACTCATCTCCGCCGTATAGCGGGAGGGCATGATCAGGGCATGGACCCGTTTCGCGCCGAGCGCGTCCACTGCTATCGCCAGGGTCAGCGCCGAGTCCACCCCGCCGGACAGACCCAGCACCACACCAGGAAAGCCATTTTTTTCCGCATAATCATGTACGCCCAGGCGCAGTACGTCGTAGACTTCGGCGGTCTCCGCAGGCAACGGTCGCAGTGGCCCGGCAGCCTGTAAACGGATATCGGCATGATCCTCGTTGATATCCAGCAGCGCCAGCACCTCTTCACACTGGGGTGCGCGTAGCGCCAACAGCCCGTGCTGATCTACCGCAAAGGACTGGCCATCGAAGACCAGTTCATCCTGCCCGCCCACCAGGTTCACATAAACGACGGGCAGATGACACTGGGCGGCCAGGGCACCCACCTGATCTTCCCGGGCACGCTGTTTGTTCAGGTGATAAGGCGACGCGTTCAGCACCAGCAGCAGTTCTGCGCCTTGGGCCTGAGCGGCTTGCGCCACTCCCGGCCCGCACCAGACATCCTCACAAATGGCCACCCCGCACTGCAGTCCGGCACAGGCAAACACCAGCGATTGCGCCCCCGGCGTGAAGTAGCGCACTTCATCGAATACCGCATAGTTCGGCAGACAATGCTTGTGATAAACCGCCTCGACCCGCCCCCCGCGCAGCAGACTGGCGCTGTTGTAAAGGCGCTCCTGCTCACGCTGCGGGTGCCCTACCAGCATGGCCAGAGGCGCTTCTGTCGCGAGACGCTGCAAGGCAGCATCGCAGACCTGCAGAAAGTCGGCACGCAAGAGCAGGTCTTCCGGGGGATAACCACTGAGAGCCAACTCCGGCGTCACCAGCAGGTCGGCCCCTGCCGCCTGTGCCTCTACAGCGGCGACCAGCAAACGATCGGCGTTGCCCGCCACATCGCCGACCCGGCAGTTGACTTGCGCCAGGGCGATGCGCATCAGCGCCCCAGTACCTCGGCCGCCCGGGTACCAAAATCGGCGGGGGAATGCACACAATGGACACCCGCCGCTTCCAGTACCGCATATTTGGCCGCCGCCGTTCCGGCACCACCATCGATAATAGCCCCTGCGTGGCCCATGCGCTTGCCCTTGGGCGCCGTGGAGCCAGCAATGAAAGCCACCACCGGTTTATGGACATGCGCCTGGATAAAGGCCGCCGCATCTTCCTCCATGCGTCCGCCGATCTCACCCACCATGACAATCACCTCGGTCTGCGGGTCCGCCTCAAAAAGCTGCAAGACCTCAATAAAATTCATGCCGATCAGCGGATCGCCGCCAATACCCACGCAGGTACTCTGCCCCAGGCCCAGACGGGTGGTCTGCTCCACCGCTTCATAGGTGAGGGTGCCGGAACGGGAGACAATGCCTACCCGTCCGGTCTGATGAATGGCACCGGGCATGATCCCGATCTTGGACTGTCCCGGCGTGATGATCCCCGGACAGTTCGGGCCGATGAGTCGCGCCGGGGCGTCCGCCAGATAATGCTTCACCATCAGCATGTCATGCACCGGAATGCCTTCGGTGATGCAGACAATGAGTTGAATACCAGCGGCAGCCGCCTCGATGATGGCGTCAGCGGCAAAAGGTGAGGGTACATAGATCACACTGGCCTCGGCCCCGGTGTTCCGGACAGCATCAGCCACCGTATCAAACACGGGCAGATCGAGATGGCGGCTGCCGCCCTTGCCGGGGGTCACGCCACCCACCATACGCGTGCCATAAGCCACGGCCTGTTGCGAGTGAAAAGTCCCTTGTTTGCCGGTAAAGCCCTGGCAAATCACACGGGTGTCGCGGGACAGCAATATGCTCATAGACGCACCAGAATCACGATAAGAAGAACACTGATTATCGCCTCTCCCAGGAGCAGGAGAAGCACATAGGGATTGCGCCGGGGTGCCGGACTGATTCTATCGACCGCCGACCGCAAAGCCGCCAGATCGTGGCGCAGCGCCGCCACGTCGTCGTCCTGCGCCACGGACTTGAGCCGCTCGTCGAGAATCTGATCGAGCAGCACCGCCATCTCCGCCATCGCCTCTGCACTTTTCTGATCCGCGCCACGCTTCACATAGGCATCGGCGAGACGCGAAATCAGCGGGCCGGAGTTACGCAGCACCGGCCACAGACGTTGCAACCAAAAGATGTTGATGGACATGTCAGCCCTGCGCCGCCGCCACGGCCTTCATGGCTGCGTCGGTGAGGCCATCGGCGGTGATCAGGGAAAGCCCGCTCTCCCGCAGCAATGCCATGCCCTCCTCCTTCCGGGTGCCCTCCAGACGCACCACCACCGGCAAGTGAAGACCCACCTCCGCCGCCGCCTGGATGATGCCCTCCGCCAGCAGATCACAGCGGGTGATCCCACCGAAGATATTGACCAGTATGGCCTTCACCCGGTTGTCCGAAAGAATGAGCTTGAAGGCCTGGGTAACCTTGTCCGCGGCCGCGCCACCGCCCACATCCAGAAAATTGGCGGGCTCACCGCCGTGCAGCTTGATCAGGTCCATGGTCGCCATGGCCAGACCGGCACCGTTGACCATGCAGCCGATATTACCTTCCAGGGAGATGTAATTCAGTCCGAACTGCCGCGCCGTAATCTCCCGCCCGTCCTGCTGGGTAGAGTCAAAGAGTTCATCAGACTCAGGGTGGCGGTACAGGGCGTTGTCGTCCATCACCACCTTGGCATCCAGGGCCAGCAGCTTGCCTTCGGCGGTGATGGCGAGGGGATTGATTTCCACCATCAGGGCGTCGAGCCGTTGCGCCAGGCGATACATGCCCTGCATGATGCGCGTGAGTTGCTGCACCTGGCTGGCGTCCAGTCCGAACTGGAAACCGAGCTGGCGCGCTTGGAAAGGCAAAAAACCGGTGCTGGGCTCGACCACGACCCGATGCAGGGCCTCCGGCCGGGAGGCCGCCAGTTCCTCGATGTCCATACCGCCTTCCTGAGTCGCCAGAAAGGTGATCCGCGCCTGCCCCCGATCCACCATCAAGGCCAGATAAAGCTCGCGGGCGATGCGACTGGGCTCCTCGATAAGCAAAGCCGCTACGTGCTGCCCCTGCGGACCGGTCTGCGCCGTGACCAGCGGTTTACCCAGCAACTCCTGCGCCGCCTTTTCCACCTGGGCAATGCTTTCCACCATCCGCACGCCACCGGCCTTGCCGCGTCCACCGGCGTGCACCTGTGCTTTGACGACCCAGGCCGGACCACCCAGTTCACGGGCCTGATTCACTGCCTCCCGCACCGAGAAGGCGGGAATGGCTCGGGGCACCGGCACCCCTTCTTCGGCGAGCAGGCGCTTGGCCTGATACTCATGCAAATTCATGAAATTTCCTCACAAACGACGCACCAGCGCCGCACTAAACTCCGCCGTACTCAAGGCAGGAACGTCACCACGCAACGCCGCCAGATCACCGGTCACTTCGCCGCTGGCGATAGCCGCGTTCATGGCCGCCACGATGCGCGTCGCCGCCTCGCCCCAACCCAGATGCTCCAGCATCATCACCGCCGACAAAATCAGCGAACTGGGATTGGCCTTGCCTTGCCCGGCGATATCCGGCGCCGTACCGTGGGTGGCCTCAAAAATCGCATGGGTATCGGAGAGATTCGCCCCCGGCGCCATGCCGATGCCGCCCACTTCCGCCGCCAGCGCATCGGAAATATAGTCGCCGTTGAGGTTCAGCGTGGCCACCACCGAATAATCTTCCGGCCGCAACAAAATCTGCTGCAGGAAGTTGTCGGCAATGACATCCTTGATAATCAGTTTGCCATCGGCGATGGCCTGCTGCTCGACCGCCTGCGCCGCCGCCTTGCCCTCCGCCCGGCTAATAGCCGCTTTCTGCCGCCAGGTGAAAACCCGTCCGGCGAACTCCCGCTCGGCCAAGGCATAGCCCCAGTCGCGGAAACCGCCCTCGGTGAACTTCATGATATTGCCCTTATGCACCAGACTCACCGAAGGCTTGCCATGCTCCAGCGCATACTGGATGGCGCGGCGCACCAGACGCTCCGAGCCCTCCACCGACACCGGCTTGATGCCGATCGCCGAACTGGCCGGGAAGCGGATTTTGCTGACCCCCATCTCTTCCTGCAAAAAGCGGATGATTTTTTCCGCTTCCGGACTGCCCGCCGGCCACTCGATACCCGCGTAAATGTCCTCGGCGTTTTCCCGGAAGATGACCATATCGACCTTTTCCGGATGGCACATGGGGCTGGGCGTACCCGCAAAATAACGTACCGGCCGCAAGCAGACGTAGAGGTCCAGATCCTGGCGCAGTGCCACATTGAGGCTGCGGATTCCGCCACCCACCGGGGTTTCCAACGGCCCCTTGATGGCGACCTTATACGCGCGAATAGCGGCCATGGTTTCTTCGGGAAGATACTGCCCCGCACCGTAGAGCGTCACCGCCTTCTGCCCGGCAAAAAGCTTCATCCAGGCAATCCGCCGCTGACCGCCATAAGCGGCCTGCACCGCGGCATCCACCACCGCACGCATGGCCGGCGTGACATCACAACCGATCCCATCCCCCTCGATGAAGGGAATAATGGGCTGATCTGGCACCCGCAGCATTCCATCCACCTGCGTGATGGGCTTCCCCTGGGCCGGAACCTGAATATGCGCCATGGTCACGATACTTTCTCCAGTTGCTCACTGGCCCAGGACAAGGCGCCGCCCTTCAGAATCAACTCCAGATCACGGGTACTTGCCAACTGCGGCATAACCGGAATATCCAGCCCTTGGGTTTCATCGCGCAGCGTCAGCGCCTGGCCCAGCGCCAGCCCCCTGATATCCAGACTGAGCTGATCCCCCGCCTGCACCCTGGCATAATCCGCCGCGTCCACGAAGGTCAGGGGCAGGATGCCGAAGTTGATGAGATTGGCCAGGTGAATACGCGCAAACGACTTGACCAGCACCGCACGCACGCCGAGATAGCGGGGCGCCAGTGCCGCATGTTCACGGCTGGAACCCTGCCCGTAATTGTGACCCGCCACGATAAAGCCGCCCCCGGCCGCCTTGGCGCGGGCCGGGAAGGTCTCATCCACCATGTGGAAGACAAACTCCGAAATGGCCGGCAGATTGGAGCGCAGCGGCAGCACCTTGGCTCCGGCCGGCATGATGTGGTCGGTGGTGATGTCGTCTTCCAGCCGAATCAGCACCTCGCCCTGCAGGCTTGCCGGAGCGGCCTGGCCGGTGGGGAGTTTGGCGATGTTGGGGCCACGGATGATGTCCACCGGACTGCCTTCGGCGGCAGGGGCGAGCACCATACGGTCATCGACCAGAAAGCGCTCCGGCACCGGCACATGAATGGGCGCCAGCCCCAGATCGCGGGGATCGGTGATCACCCCGGTCAGGGCACAGGCGGCGCAGGTTTCCGGGCTCGCCAGATACACCGCCGCATTTTTAGTACCGGAACGTCCATAGAAATTGCGGTTGAAGGAACGCACCGAGACGCCTTCCGTGGGCGGCGCGAAGCCCATGCCGATGCAGGGTCCGCAGGCCGATTCCAGAATGCGCGACCCGGCCCCGATGAAGTCCAGCAGGCCGCCATCCCTGGTCACCATTTCCATCACCTGCCGCGACCCTGGTGACACCCCTAGGCTGACGCCGTCAGCGACGACCTTGCCCTTGAGCATGCTCGCCACGGTCATCAAATCCGTATAGGACGAGTTGGTGCACGATCCGATGGCCACCTGCGCCACGGGCGTGCCCGCCACCTCGCGCACTTTCTGGACGTTGTCCGGGCTGTGCGGACAGGCGATGAGGGGCTCCAACTGGTCGAGATCGATTTCCAGCACCTCGTCATAGCCGGCATCCGCATCCGCCACCCACTCCGACCAGGAGGCATCGCGCCCCTGCGCCGCCAGGTAACGGCGGGTCACCGCGTCGCTGGGGAACACGCTGGTGGTGGCGCCCAATTCGGCACCCATGTTGGTGATGGTCGCCCGCTCCGGCACGCTGAGGTGGGCGACGCCCGGCCCGAAATACTCAAAGACTTTGCCGACGCCGCCCTTCACCGTCTTGTGGCGCAGCACTTCGAGGATAATGTCCTTGGCGCTGACGAAAGGCTGCAAGCGGCCGGTCAGCTTGACCCCGACCACCTGCGGCATATTGAGGTTGAAAGGCAAGCCGCCCATGGCCAGGGCAATGTCGAGACCGCCCGCACCAATGGCCAGCATGCCCGCTCCGCCGGAAGTCGGCGTGTGGGAATCGGAGCCCAGCAGGGTGCCGCCCGGTCTGGAAAATCGTTCCAGGTGCACTTGATGGCAGATGCCGTTGCCGGGACGCGAGAAATGCACGCCGTACTTCGCGGCAAAGCTTTGCAGAAAACGGTGGTCGTCGGCGTTCTCAAAGCCCGACTGGAGCATGTTGTGGTCCACATAGGACACCGACAGCTCCGTGCGCACACGCGGCAGGCCGAGGGCCTCAAATTGCAGATAGGCCATGGTCCCCGTGGCGTCCTGGGTCAGGGTCTGGTCGATACGGACAGCGATAGGGCTCCCCGCTTCCAGCGTGCCACTGACCAAATGGGCGGCAAGTATTTTCTGGGTGACATTCATAGCCATGAACTGCTCTCCTGATCTGCGGAAATCGGTCGGGAACAACGGGTGCCTCCATCATCGCAAAAGCACCGCCCCGCGCCAAGTATCAGCAGACTCTGTGTGGTCAAAAGGGGCTAGATCCAGGCGGCCGCCCGCCGCAGACGCGCCAACGTCTCTTCCTTACCCAATAAAGCCAGAGTCGCATCAATGGGTGGTGACACCGCCCGCCCGGCCACCGCCACCCGCAGGGGTTGCGCGACCTTGCCCATCTTGCCGTCGGCATGGGTCACCGCCAGTTCCTGTATCACGCTGTGAATCGCCGCCGCCTCCCAGTTCGGCAACGCGCCGAGCGCCTGGGTCATGGTCGCCAGCAAGGCGCCCTGTCCGTATAGATGTTTCTCCACATCTTTGGGTTCACCGGCCACCGGCGCCACATAAAACATCTCCGCCGCCGCCGCCATCTCCACCAGGGTCTTGGACCGCTCCTGCAACAGCGCCACCACCGCCGGAAGCTCCGGCCCGGCCGCCAGCAAAGACGCGGTTACGCCCACGGCGTTGAGGTAAGGCAGCAGATGCTGCGCCAGCCCCTCCGGCGTCAGTCGCTGCATATGCTGGGCATTGATCCACAATAGCTTTTCCGGGTTGAAGGCCGATGCCGCCTTGTTCACCGCATCGATGCGGAAAAATTCCACCATTTCCTCGCGGGTGAAGACTTCCTGATCGCCATGGGACCAGCCCAGCCGCACCAGAAAATTGAGCAGCGCGTCGGGCAAAAAGCCTTGCTCGCGGTATTCCAGCACGCTCACCGCGCCGTGACGCTTGGACAGCTTTTGCTTGTCTGGCCCGAGAATCATCGGCACATGGGCGTAAGCGGGTACCTGGGCGCCGAGCGCCTGCAGAATCTGCATCTGCCGCGGCGTATTATTGAGATGATCGTCGCCACGGATCACATGGGTGATCCCCATATCCCAGTCATCCACCACCACGCAAAAGTTGTAGGTTGGCGTCCCGTCGGAGCGCGCGATAATCAGATCATCCATTTCACTGTTCTGAAAGCGCACCGCACCGTGAATCAGGTCTTCCACCACGGTCTCACCGCTGTCCGGGCTCAGAAAGCGGATCACCGGCGCAACCCCTTCACGCGCTGCCGTGCGCTGCCGGCAACGTCCGTCATAGCGCGGTTTCTCGCCGCGCCCGCGCTGATCTTCACGCATCGCTTCCACTTCTTCACGACTGCAATAGCAATGATAGGCCGTCCCTGCCGCCAGCATCTGCGCCAGCACTTCCCGGTAGCGGTCCATGCGCCGCATCTGATAGAACGGGCCCTCGTCCCAGTCCAGCCCCAGCCAGGCCATCCCCTCCAGAATGGCGGCCGTCGCTTCCGGCGTCGAGCGCTCCACATCCGTATCCTCGATACGCAAAACGAAGTGCCCCCCCTGCTGACGAGCATGCAGCCAGGAGTAAAGCGCAGTGCGCACACCACCAATATGCAGATAACCGGTGGGACTAGGGGCGAAACGGGTACGGACGGACATGATGCGCAACCTGAGACTGGCGAAAACAGGATAATAACAGCCTCTTTGACCGGCCGGTATCCTGCGCGCCGCCGACTTTCGCCGCGAATCAGGCCCCGCGCAGACCGTCAAACAGCGTTTGACTCAGGACGTTCCTTTTGCTTACTATCCGGTAACGGGTGGCAAGCATCATGCCAACTCCATGTTTATTATCATATCCTTTTACGAAGAGTGACATCTGCGGGACGCCCATGGTGGATCGAACCCGCCCAGGAAGGAGTAACATGAAAAAGCGACTCATCGCTGTCGCCACGCTGGTGGCGCTGGGGGGCATTCCTATGGTCTGGGCGGAGAGCCAGACCATAGGCCTGCAACAAAGCGATCTTCAGAGCGGTGTGGCAAAAGCCTTGGGCACCACCGGGCAGACTGCGGAACTGCAAGGCAGCGGATCAGTCACTGGACAAAGTGGTAACGCTTCCGGCCTGTCGGCCACCCTGCAGCAATTTGAAGCATCAGGCGCCTTTGGTAACCAAACGGAGCCCGGTAATGTCTGGGTACACATTGATGACGGTCTGCGACTGAGCGACGTCTCCCGAGTAGAAGTCGACAAATGGCGCACGTGGTTCCTGCAACATCAAGGCAAACTGGAACAAATTCTTAGCAACTCCCGTCCTTTCCTTTTTTATGTAGTGTCAGTAGTTGCACAGCGCGGCCTACCCATGGAGCTGGCGCTGCTACCCGCTATCGAAAGCGGTTATAACCCCAAGGCCTATTCTCCGGCAGCCGCAGCGGGTCTTTGGCAATTCGTGCCCGGCACTGCACGCAGTTTTGGTCTGCAAAACACCCGCTATGGTGATCCCCGGCTGAGTCTCACCGCCTCCACCAACGCGGCCCTCGATTATCTGTCTTACCTCTATAACTATTTCGGCGGCAACTGGCTCCTTGCCATCGCGTCCTATAATGCCGGGCAAGGCACTGTCTCCTCTGCCATCCAGCAAAATGTCGCGGCGGGCAAGCCCACAGATTTCTGGGATCTCAACCTCCCGGAGCAGACGGAAAACTACGTTGCCGAGTTGCTCGCCCTGGCGCAAGTCATCAAAAATGCCAAGGCCTACCATATTTCCCTGCCCGCCATTCCCAATGCGGCACATATTGCGGTAGTGACCACCCCAAAATCCGTGGCACTGAACGTAGCAGCAAATCTGATGAATATGCCGGTCAGCGAATTACAGCACCTCAATACCGGGCTGAGCTACGGGATTGCGCCGGCTGATTACAAGCTCGTGGTTCCCAAAGACAAGGCTGGAGCACTGAAAACAGCGCTTTTGACCATGCCTCAGGAACCAGCCGCACGACCCGTAGCCGCGCCTATAGCAGCAGCACCACGCAGTCATATCACCATCCGCCGCGGTGAGACACTCTGGCATCTGGCGCAACGGGCAGGGGTCAGCATCACCAATCTCAAACGCTGGAATCACCTCCGTTCCGCGCGCGACCTGCAAGTCGGACAACACCTGGTGGTCTATGGCGCCGGCGGGCTGCGCAATGCGGTGTATGCTCAAAACAGCCAGCAACTCACGGTGCGTTCCGGCAATACGCTCTCCCAACTCGCGCAGCGGGCTGGCGTCAGCGTTCGCGACCTCATGCGCTGGAACCATATCCGTTCCGCGCGCGACCTGCAGGTTGGCGAGACACTCACGGTACATGGCGGTACTGCTGCACCAGTTTATACCGCCGCGCGCGGTCACCAGCGCCTTACCGTCCGGCCCGGCGAAAATCTTTGGCAAATCGCCCAGCGCGCTGGGGTCGGCGTCGCCGTACTGGCCCGCGCCAATCACCTTACGGAGCGCGCTGTCCTCCATCCCGGACAAGTGCTGAATATCCCGGCACAAACCGTGGTTGCCGCCATCAGCCATCGGCAGGAGCGCGCCGCTACCAGGGCACGGACGACGACTTATGTGGTGCGTCAAGGAGACACGCTCTGGCAGATTGCCCAGCAATTTCATGTTCAGCCCAAATCGCTGATTCAGTGGAATCGCCTAGCCTCGGCCAGCGATATTCAACCGGGCGCACATCTCACCATTTATACGCGCTGATTCTGGCGTAGAGGATTTTCGCAATGGGTTTTATGGAAGGAAAAAAGGCGCTGGTGGTCGGCGTGGCCAATGACCGCTCCATCTGCTGGGGCATCGCTCAGGCCATGCATCGCGAGGGCGCGAAAGTGCTCCTCACCTATCAGGGCGAGCGCACCAAAAGCCGGGTGGAAGAGCTGGCGAGCCAGATCGGTGCACCAGAGCCACTGGAACTGGACCTGATGAACGAAACACAACTGGCTGGCGCCATGCGTGAGATCCAGTCGCTCTGGGGTGGCGTCGATATCGGCATTCACGGCGCCGCTTTCGCGCCCAAAGACGAACTCAGCGGCAGTTATCTGGACGCCACCACCCGCGAGGGCTTCCGCATTGCCCACGAGGTCTCCTCTTACAGCTTCACCGCCATGGCCAAGGCCATGCACCCGCTCATGCAGGGTCGGCAGGGCGCCTTGCTGGCCCTCAGCTACCTCGGTGCCGAGCGCGCCATGGCCAACTACAATGTGATGGGACTCGCCAAGGCCAGCCTTGAAGCCAGCATCCGTTATCTCGCCTACGCGCTGGGACCGGACGGCATCCGCGTCAATGCCATTTCCGCCGGACCTATCCGTACCCTCGCGGCCAGCGGCATCAGCGAGTTCCGCAAGATTCTGGATCACTACGCGGAACATGCGCCCCTGCGCCGCAACGTGACGCAGGACGAGGTTGGCAACACCGCCGCCTTTCTCTGCTCCGACCTCGCCTCCGGCATCACCGGCGAAATCACCTATGTGGACGGCGGTTTCAACACCGTCGGCTTCTGAGGCGCACCGGGCCATCAGGGCGCGCCGCTCACTGCATCGCGCGCCCCACCTCTGCAAGCATCTCCTCAAAACTTTTTGCAAAAGCGGCCAGGCCTTCCACCTGCAACTGCTCCGCCACAGCGCCGTCCATATCTATACCCAGGCTGGCCAGTTGCGCCATGGTCCGCCGTGCCCCCGCCATATCGTCCTCGACCCGTGCCACCAGGCTGCCATGATCGCGGAGCTTGACCAGGGTATCGTCGGGCAGGGTATTGATCGTCTGCGGCCCCATCAGCGGCTCGACATAGAGCAAATCGGAGTAGGCGGGATTTTTGGTGCTGGTACTCGCCCAAAGCAGATACTGGGGCCTTCCACCCGCAGCGCGCAGCGCCCCAAAGTCCTTACCGTGAAAAATGTCCTGGTAAATGGTGTATGCCGATTTCGCCATCGCCACCGCCGCCTGCCCCCGCAACGCCAAGGCCCCTGGCGTGCCAATAGCCTCCAGCTTTTGATCGACCAGCGTATCCACCCGCGACAAGAAGAGGCTGGCGACAGCTTTCACCTTACGCGGATCACCACCACTCGCCACCCACTGCGCCAGACCCTTTTGGTAGGCGGCATATACCGCGCGTACATGCGCCAGCCCAAACATCAGGGTCACGTTGACCGACACACCGCGGCCGATGAGCGTTGCAAAGGCGCGGATACCCGCGGGCGTGGCCGGTACCTTGATCAGCAGGTTCTCCCGCTGTACCAACCCGTGCAACCGTTGCGCCTCGGCCACCGTAGCGGCCTCATCCCGCCCCAGTCGCGGCGACTCCTCCCAACTCACCCAACCGTCGTCACCGGCCGTTTCCACGTGCACCGGATGCAACAAATCGCAGGCCTTGCGCAAATCATCCACCACCAGATCCTCATACAATCGTTCCGCGGAATCTGCAGGCTGGCGCAGATCCTCCTGATAGTAGGGGCTGGAGTGAATCGCCTTCTGAAAAATACTGGGGTTGGAGGTCACCCCGCTGATCCCGTCCTCGTCGATATAACGCCGCAGAATGTCGTCACGGACGAGGGTGCGCGACAGATTATCCAGCCAGATACTTTGCCCCACCTGCTTCCTGAGTGTCCGTAAATCCGTTGCCATACCGATTCTCCTGACGTGATTCCGCCGATATACCCGATACCTATCTGATCTTCAGTTTAGACCAGAGTCGGGCGAGGAGCATCCAGCCGCTGCCTCCGTCCAAGCCTTGTCTCTGCCACATCCGGAGCCTTGGCCTCAGAGCCATGATTCTCCCTCATGTAACAGACGGGTAAACCATCCGGCGGGTTGCACGGCGGCCTTGGCAACAACAGGGATGGTCTGCAGGAGATGGCCGTGCCAGCGAACAAACAGCGTACCAATGGGTTCACCGGCACCAATGGGCGCCTTGAGATCAGTCTGGGGAACAAACTGCGCCTGTAGTTTGGCGCCCTGTTGCTGCTGGGGCACCGACACCACAACGGCGCGGGTGGTCACCCCCTGCACCACTTCCGGGCTCCAGTCCACATGATGGATTTGCACGACCACCTGTCCGGCCGCATACAGCGGGCGATTCTGCCAGCCGCCCCAGCCGTAGTGCAGCAGCGCGCTGGCGTCGCTACCCGCCACGCTGCGCGAGGGGGCACCCAGCACGACGGCTACCAGGGTGCGCCCGTCGCGGATCGCGCTGACGTCCAGATTCCAACTGTTTTTTGCCGCCAGGCCGACGCCCAGGCCATTGATAGCGCCCTGACCGGCGAGCGGGTTGTAATTGTACTGGATGATATGGTTGTAAGTGTAAGAGGCCTTCCCCGCCACCTGTAATACCTGCGGATACGCCTGGATCAAGCGTTCCGAGAGACGGGCAATATCCAGCGCTGTACTGGTCTGGCCCGGCTGGGGCAAGCCGTCGGGGTTGGTAAAGTGGGTGTATTGCAGGCCCATCGCCGCCGCATCGTGATTCATCAGATCGACGAAACCACCGACACTGCCGGCCACTGTTTGAGCGATGGCGATAGCCGCGTCATTCCCGCCATCAATCAACAGACCACTTTCCAGTTGCGCCATGGTCACCGGCAGACGGGGTTGAATAAACAGGCGCGAACCCTGCGCATGCCAGGCCGCATCGGAGACATGCACCTGCTGCTGCGGTTGCACCAGCCCCTGCTTTTCCGCCTGATACATTACGTAGGCCGTCATTAACTTGACCAGCCCGGAGGGGTTGAGGGATTTTTCGGCGTTCTCCGCCATCAGTACCTGACCACTATTCACATCCAGGAGGACCGCGCCCTGTATGCCCGTCAGTTGCGGCGCCGGCATGGGTGGTGGCGGGGGCAAGGTTGGCAATGGCGGTAAATTCGGGGTGGCCGCGTTGGCGCTCCCCCATGCAATCGTAGCCACGAGGGCCAGAACTTTGGGCGATTTCATCGTGTCGAGCGGCTCTTTATCCGGCGAATAATACCCTGTTGGAAATCCACCCGCAGGGAAAAGTTCCCAATCAGCGTGGTCAGCTCCATCAGCCGGGTGTCTCCCGCCCCCACAGCGGGACTAAGCGCTCCGGCGCTGCAAATAGCGCTGCAGCAAAGCGGTAGTCGAGGCATCGTGGGGATGACTGGCCGCGCCCTGCAGTTCCGCCACAATCCGCTGCGCCAACACCTTGCCCAACTCCACGCCCCACTGATCGAAGGAGTCGATGCCCCAGATAATACCCTGGGTAAAGACGCTGTGCTCATAAAGCGCCACCAATGCCCCCAAAGTAGGGGGGTCGAGGCGGTCGCCCAGAAGAACACTGCTGGGCCGATTGCCAGGGAAAACACGGAAAGGCACCTGCGCTTCGGCAACCCCTTCGGCACGCAATTCCTCCGCCGACTTGCCAAAAGCCAGCGCCTCGGCCTGGGCGATGAGGTTAGCCAGCAGCAACTCATGCTGCCCGGCCAAGGGGCTGAGCGGCTGACAAAACCCGATGAAATCGCAGGGAATCAACCGCGTACCCTGATGAATCAATTGATAGAACGAATGCTGCCCATCGGTGCCGGGCTCGCCCCATATAACAGTGCCCGTATCGACGGCAACCGGGCAACCGTCCTCATCCACACGTTTGCCGTTACTTTCCATCTGCAGTTGCTGGAGATAGGCGGGGAAACGCGCCAGATCATGGGCATAGGGCAATATGGCCTGGGTTTGCGCATCCCAAAAGTTGTTATACCAGAGCGCCAGCAGGCCCATGAGCACCGGTAGATTTTGCTCCAGGGGAGCCGTCTGAAAGTGGGTGTCCATGGCATGAAAACCCGCCAGCAAGGCGGTGAAATGCTCAACCCCCACGCCCAGCATGGTGGACAGGCCGATAGCCGAATCCATGGAATACCGACCCCCGACCCAGTCCCAGAAACCGAACATGTGCCCAGTATCCATCCCGAAGGCCTTGACTGCCTCGGCATTGGTAGAGACCGCGACAAAATGCCTGGCCACCGCTGCATCGCCCAAGGCCGAGGTAATCCACTGGCGTGCTTCTTGGGCGTTGGTCATGGTCTCCAGGGTGGTGAAGGTTTTGGAAGAGACGATGAATAAGGTTTCGGCGGGGTCCAGATTCGCCGTAACGTCGGTAAAAGTCGCGCCATCCACATTGGCGACAAAACGCAGTTCCATGCCGGGCTGACGGTGCGCACGCAAAGCCTTCCAAGCCATTTCCGGTCCCAGGTAGGAGCCGCCAATGCCGATATTGACGATCTTGCGAATAGGCTGACCGGTCGCTCCCCGCCAAGTGCCATCGTGGATGGATCGGGTGAAGGCGGCCATGTGTTCCAGCACCCGATGGACTTCCGGCACCACATCCACCCCCGCCGTGCACATGACACTACCTTTGGGCGCGCGCAGGGCCGCATGGAAAGCCGCCCGCCCCTCCGTGTGGTTGATCAGTTTGCCCGCGAACATCGCCGCACGGCGTTCTTCCAGGCGCCGCGCCCGCGCCAGGGCCATCAGCAAACGCAGGGTCTCCAGGTTGATGAGGTGTTTGGAATAATCCAGATAAAGACCACAAGCCTCGGCGGAGAAGTGTCGGGCGCGCTGCGGGTCGTCATGAAAGAGTTGCCGCAAGGTCACCCCCTCCCAACTTTGCCGATGCTGCTGTAAATCCTGCCAGGCAGATGATGTGTTCAGGGGTGCAGACACGGCAAAACTCCTTGCGCAGAGCGGGACGGACGCGGAAAGGTACTGATCCAAGAGTAGGCAAGGCGAGTCCTCGCTGCAAGGGCAAAAGCGGCGCCAGAAAATCATGTGACAAAGCGGTGTAGGCAACGGCTTCGTCACGCGCAAACCCTTCGTACCCTAGACGTTAGCAAAGTCACCCATTTTTGAAAATCAGGCTGAACGGCTTATACTGCCTGTTGCAGATGCTCTGGAACCCTTATTCGCCTTGATTGCTGCCTTTTTGCCTATGGTTTCACGCTATGGCCCATTCTGGTCTGCCGAGTCACCGCCTAATGCACGTATAAACTGGCCGGGAGCTGCCCATGTTCTCCCGAAATAGTGCGGCCGACCGATTTTTTGGGTTGAAAGCATTCGCCATTTTTCTGTTGGCGGTGCTGTTTTTCAGTTGGGGCATCGGCAATACCAGTCTTTGGGATATTGATGAACCCATTTACGCGCAATCGCTGAAAGACCAGATTGCACAGCACAACCTGGTCGTCCCCACGTTCAACGCGCGACTGATGCCCGACAAACCGGCGCTGAACTACTGGCTGATGTGGACCGGCGTCAAAATGCTGGGGATGAATTCGTGGGGGTTGCGGATGGGCTCCGCCGTGGTTGGCGCCTTGTTGATCTTGTATCTGATCATGGCATTGCGACGCCTGTACGGTAAGAATATCGCCCTGATCAGCGGCCTGCTGACCGCCACGGCACTGCACAGCACCGTGATTTTCCGCAGCGCCACCCCCGATCCGCTGCTGATTCTGACGGTGACGATCGCCCTGCTGAGTTACCTGCGCGCTTATTTGTTCCCGGACATACGCCGCCGCGAAATCCTCATCGCCTATGCCGCCATGGCCCTCGCCACGCTGGATAAAGGCCCCATTGGATTTCTCTTGCCCGGCCTGATCATCGTCCTGTTTTTGCTGCTGCGCAGGGAACTGTCTTTTCTCTGGCGGGAAGGCCGGTTGGCTTGGGGGGTACCGATCTTTCTGATCATTACCCTGCCCTGGTATCTCGCCGTCGGCGTCGAAACCCATTGGACCTGGGATCGCGCTTTTATACTTAAACAGAACATTGGCCGCTTCAACGACAGCATGCAGGGACACCGCGGGCCCTGGGTGTATTATCCGGTCAGCACCATCCTCGGGATGCTGCCCTGGTCGATTTTTTTGCCGCAAGTTTTTCGCGACATGTGGGTTTCGCGACAGCATTTTCTGCATAGTCAGCCGAAGACGCTGTTTCTGCTGGTTTGGGCGGCGGCGTGGATCGGCTTTTTCACCCTGTCTGCGACCAAGCTCCCCAATTATGTCTGGGAGGCCTACCCGCCACTCTTCATTCTGCTGGCCGCTTATTTCGAGAAAGTCCGGGCGGGTGCCAGCCGCCCCGCGCGCTGGGGGTTAGTCCTTTCACTCGGAGCGTTGTTCCTGATCGGGCTGGCACTGAGTATTTTTGCCGACCGGATTGTGCCGCGGGTGGAGCCCCATCTGCCGAACATGACGGAGATCGGCGTGCCTTATCTGCTGGCCGCGGGTATTGCTTGCGCCCTGCTCTGGCGCCAGCGCTGGGCACAGGCGTGGGTAACGCTGGGCATCGGCGGCGTAGCACTAACAGCACTGCTGGTCTTGGTCATTACCCCGCCCTTTAATATGGTGAAGCCCTCCCGTGAGATGGGACAACGTATTGCCGCCTTGCAAGGCCAACAACCTTATCAGCTGGCTTCCTGGCAATGGTTTCAGCCGAATTTTCTGTTTTATGCCGGGCGCGGCAACATGCCCATTCACCATCTGCAGGCGCTGGCGGAGTTGCCGGCGGTACTCGGTCCAGTGCCGCTCTATCTCGTCTGCCCGGAACACGCCGTCGCCGCAGTCCGTGCCGCCGTGCCCGCAGCATACCAGCAGCAGACCATCATGCTGCGCTATGAGATCTATAACCACGAAAACATCGCCCTATTGCGCATTAGCCCGCGCACGAAAAATCTTGACCATGCTACCGAGCCTTACTAACATAAAATCAACGCGTGGCGATGGAGTCCGCCCAATAACCGCCTTTATAGGCTGATGACTACTACTGAATCTGATCGCAAGGTCGGGTGGTGGAGAGTTGGGGACTATATAAAGGGGACGGCATGCCTGACCATATTATCCTGCAGCGTGGACAAGGGCCGTCCATCTGCCAGCCCTATCGGGATCTCTGGAAACTCTTCCACAAAACCTTGCTGATATCGGAATCTGCGTCCTGGGAGTTTTTCTGGGCGCCAATGGTGGCTTTACTGCCATACTCATCGTGCCGATGCTGATTCCGGTATTGGCCATCGTGACCGACCAGCTCTCGGAAGGAGTCACCGCCATGCTGGTATAGACATCCAGCATCCAGCCTGCTCAATAGTTATATCAGGATATTGTTACTTGTTATTTTTGCCCGTGTTTTTTATCTGTAATGTGAAGGAGTAGAGATGTTCGCCACTTTCGGCTTCATTGCCCTGTTCGCCGTCCTTGGCGCCTGGGCGCGTTATGGACAGACCCTGCTGGTGCAGACGGTATTCGGCCGCGGCTTCCCCTGGGCCACCCTGAGTATCAATGTCCTGGGCTGTTTTATCATGGGTTTTCTGTTTTTTGAGACCTTGGAACGTATTTCCGTGAGTCCGGAATTGCGCACGGGCATGCTCACCGGCGGCCTGGGTGCTTACACCACTTTTTCGACATTTTCCCTCGAAACCTTGGTGCTTTTTGAAAATGGCGAGGCCGTCAAGGGCCTGCTGTATATGTTTACATCGCTGTTTCTGTGCGTCGGTGCCGCTTTTGCCGGGGCCTGGGTTTCCCGCAGTATCTGAGAGGTGAATCATGACCACCGTATCTGTAGTACGCATTTATATTAAAGAAGGCGATAAGCATGACGGGCACAATCTGATGGAAAAAATTTTTTGTATGCTCCACGACCAGTACAAGGTGCATGGTGTCACCGCTTTTCGTGGTATCGCGGGCTTTGGCAGCAATGGGGAAGTGCATGCCGACGATATTCTGCGCCTCAATGTCCATTTGCCGCTGGTACTGGAGTTTTTTGACGCACCGGAGGCGGTGGATGCGGTAATGCCGCACCTGCGGGAATTGGTACCACCAGGCCATATCCTGCGCTGGGAAGCCGATTGCGGTTGCGAATGAACCATCATTACACAGACGTTTGAATGACCGAGGGTGTTCTATACTTCATTGAGGGCAGATGTTCGCGCTTATGACTGGGTATTTCTGCCATTCATTTTGAAAGAACAGGAGTCGCAAAGTGAAAGATCTACGCACCAACTTTTTGGACCACATCAAAAAGAGCCTCAACGAAAAGCCGTTGTTTCTGCGCGTTCTCTTTTGGGATGGCCATGAATACGCATTCAACCAGGACATCCGCGTTACCATGCACATCAACTCCGCCAAACTCGTCTCGCGCATGCTCATGGGCAATGCCCTGGATGTGCTCGGCGAAGGGTACGTGGAGGGCACCATCGGCATCGAGGGTCGCTATCAGGATATTCTCGCGGTAGCAGAGGGGCTGAGCGACGCCTTCCCCGCCAAGAAACCCAAGGGCGGCATTTTCCGCAAACATCAGGCCGCCCACAGCAAATCCCGGGATGCCGAGGCGATTCACTACCACTACGATGTTTCCAACGACTTCTACAAGCTCTGGCTGGACCGCAACATGGTCTACTCCTGTGGCTACTTCAAGACCGGCGCAGAAGATATCGACACCGCGCAGGAGCAGAAGCTGGACCATATTTGTCGCAAACTCCATTTGCAGCCCGGTGAAAAGCTCCTCGATATCGGCTGCGGCTGGGGTGGTCTGCTGAGCTGGGCCGCAACACATTATGGGATTCAGGGCGTGGGGGTCACCCTTAGCGAGCAGCAATTTGCCTACGCCAAGGAACGCATGGAACGCGAAGGCCTGGCGGACCACGTGGAAATCCGCCTGCAGGATTACCGCGATATTCCCGAACGGGATTATTTCGATAAAGTGTCTTCAGTAGGGATGTTCGAGCACGTCGGCCGCGCCAGGCTTGGAGAATATTTTGGCGTTATCCACCGGGTGCTCAAGGAGGGGGGCTGGGTAATGAATCACGGCATTACCGCCAGCCAGCAGGATGACGAAGACGGGCATCATTCCGGCAGCGATTTTATGGACAAGTACGTCTTCCCCGACGGCGAGATCCCGCATTTGTGGCGTCTGGTACGGGAAATGGCGGGGCAATATCTGGAAGTCCTGGATGTGGAGAATCTCCGCCCCCACTACGCCCAGACCCTCATCCACTGGGTACAACGCCTGGAAGCACACAAGGAAGAAGCCGTCGCCATGGTGGGTGACAAGCGTTATCGCATCTGGGCCATCTACATGGCGGGCTGCGCCTATGCCTTCTGGCGTAACTGGTCGGCCCTGCATCAGGTGCTGGCCGTCAAACAGGTCGGTGCTGAGCTGACGCCGCGACCGTGGGAGCGGCGTTATCAGTATCAGGAGGATAGCTTCCGCCTGGCAGAGCCAAACTGGGGGAATTTGTAAAATAACAGAAGCAACGTTTGGATTGCGACAAGCTCCTGCGGGAGTTCAGCGCATGGCTACGCGCAGCCCCGGCCAGTAAATCAGGAGAACGCATCGATACGCTTATGCCGTTAGCGTCAGCAGGATATCGGCGTACCAGGCGCAATTGAGGCCCAGCGACTCATCCACATCTCGCCCCCCCATATCGATACGCGCGGAATGTACGCCCAGCAGCTTCCACGGCAAGATATGGTCGCCCTCAGCACAGCGCAGCACCACAGGCGCGCCGCTGCTGCCACGGTGCGTCCGCGCGTCCGTAAGAAAATATCCTTGCCCCTGAAAGCGCAGCCCGAAGGAAGAGGCAATGACTGCCTGCCGTACCACTGGCAGATGATGGAGCGTGTCATGAAAGCCCAGCGGAAAGCCCACCACCAGCAACAAACTACCTACTTCAATTTCTTGGAATGCGCCTTGCAAATGCGCCGGTGTAAAGCACTGGATCACTATCGACTCCGGTACATCACTGCGATCAATCTCAATCACTGCAACATCAATTTCTCCTCCGCTATCTTTGCCCTGGCGCCAGAGACTTTTGCCATCGCGGTAAAGATAAACCGACAACACGGTTGCACAGGTTAAATTCTCAGCATCGGTATGGAGTTCGATTTCAATACGGTTCGGAAAGTGTTTGCTGGGCTTATCGGTCAACACATGCCTGCTGGTAACAAAAAACAGTCGCTTATCCCGTGCGAAAAAGAAACCGCTGGCGCGGGTAAGCAGCCGGTCAGTATCAAAGGTCGACACGCGGGCCGTGGTTAAGAGCAGGGATTCAATCATGGGGACCGTTGGTACCAGTCATCCGTTGAGGGGGCTGAGCGCAATCATTAAATGGGCAAAATCACGACAAACATTTACCGTCTGGATGGGCGTGTCAATGGCAGAGCTATGGGAATCCGAGGTATTTTTTGCGTAGGTAATGCGCTGAGCCACCCAGTCACGAATCGCCTGCACCCGGCTAGATCCTTGCCGCCGCTGACCAAACTCACGCATTGCTGGCCGATAGAGGCGGTCAGATTGGCAGTAGCGACTCATCAACCACCTTCTGCCGGTTCGTATGCGCGGCATGGATGTTAAAGATGAAATCGCTTCCCGGTGCATTCACCTCATAACTCAACGCTAGGGAGAGACGCAGACGAATCATAACTGAGACACCTCGCTGCAAGTTCAATTTTGCGATGGGATTGACCAGGACCGCTTTTCACAGACATGGATAGGATCGTCTGCGCCATAGGGGATCAGTATGCTCTTATGAAGCCCCCCGATCCAATTGAAAAATCAGCGCAGCAAGCCAACAATCAACCTTTATGGGCGCGGAATCATCCGACTAGGACAAGGGAATAACGTATGGGCAGAAATCGACTGGAAGCCTTCAGTGATGGCGTGATCGCCATCATCATCACCATCATGGTCCTCGAAATGAAAGTGCCCCATGGTGAGCACCTGCATGCCCTCCTGCCGGTGCTCCCGGTGTTCCTCAGTTATGTGATGAGTTTTATCTACGTCGGCATATACTGGAATAACCATCACAACATGTTGCAGGCCAGTGGAAAGATTAACGGCGCCATTCTCTGGGCCAATCTGCACCTGCTCTTCTGGCTCTCTCTGTTTCCGTTTGTGACGAGCTGGATGGGTGAAAACCATTTCGCCGTCGCCCCTACCGAACTGTACGGCGTCGTACTTTTTATGGCCGCCGTCTCCTATCTTATTCTCCAGTCTTGCATTATCGCCGCCGGGGCACCAACATTGCGCCGCGCCATCGGTCGTGACTGGAAGGGAAAGGCCTCGCCCGCCCTCTATTTCATAGGCATTGTTTCCGCCCAATGGTCCCCCACGGCGGCCAAGCTCATCTATCTGGGCCTGGCCTTATTGTGGTTGATTCCGGATCGCCGTATAGAAAATCTCCTCGTCGACAGCAAGGAATGAGGATGCCCCACTCAGCGTGACGATGACGCCCGCTGCGCCTGAATAAAGACCGCAAAGCCCTCCAGAAACGACTACAGCTTCTGATACAGTGCTGCATCGGTCATTCCGCTACAAGCGTCGAGCACCGTATGAGCATGCGACACCATAAGGTGGGGTCTGCTTATGGCAGACCCCGCATGCAATGCTGCTATCGCGCCATCTGTCCGAACTGACCACTATTAAAGTCCGCAATGGCCTGCTGGATTTCCGTCTCACTGTTCATCACGAAGGGACCGTAGCCGACGATAGGCTCGTCAATGGGCTCACCACTCAGAAGCAGAAGCACGGCGTCGCTATTGGCCTCGATGGAAAAATCCTGACCAACCCCTTCCAGCACCAGCATTTGCGATTCCCGCAGCACGCTTTCACCGTTGACCTGCACGTTACCCAGCAGCAGCACCAGCGCGACGCTCCAGCCATCGGGCAGGGTCCAAGTACTGACGCCACCCGCCGTCAAACGTATATCCCAGACCTGCAGCGGCGAAAAGGTATGGGCCGGACCTCGCTGTCCAGCATATTCACCGGCAATCACCCGCAACGACCCGGCATTTTCGGGCAGCGTCACCTGCGGAACATCCCGGTCGGCAATCGCCTGATAACCGGGCGCGGTCATCTTGTCTTTAGCCGGAAGGTTGACCCAAAGCTGCACCATTTCCAGCTCACCACCCGCCGCAGTGAAGGCCGGTGAGTGGAATTCTTCGTGCAGAATCCCCGATCCGGCGGTCATCCATTGCACATCGCCGGGGCCAATCACCCCGCCCTGCCCGGTGGAGTCCCGATGCGCCACTTCGCCCTGATACACAATGGTCACCGTCTCAAAACCCCGATGCGGATGCTGCCCCACACCCCGCGGCTCCTGCGTCGGTGTAAACGTCATCGGGCCAGCATGATCGAGCAGCAGGAAGGGGCTGAGCACCTTGCCGTGCCTCTGGTACGAAAACATGGAACGCACTGGAAAACCGTCCCCCACCCAATGGGAACGCGGTGCATCATATACACCCAGCACTTTTTTCATGACTATCTCCTGAACAGAGGGTTTAACCAGCCCACAAATATACTATAGATTGAACTGGGGGACGGTTTGTTACCGGATTTCTGGTATATACTCGCAACACGGGCAGGATTGGGGGCTTGTGGGGCTAGAGTACGTCGGGACATCGGTGTCTTGAGCGCGACGGCTCCCGATTATTCACAAACGGGTGATGATGATGCGTGTGGCAAGCTTTACGTAACAAAGCATTGTTATAGCCGTAGCGAAGTCGTAAGAGGGGATGGGAATGAACCTGCGCAGACGTTTACTGGATTGCTTTCGTGCAAATGCCCGCGAACAGTCAAAGGATCTGTACCGAATCACGCCGATCGGCTTGGCGCTGGGCCTCTGGTTTTCTCTATTCCTGTTTGTGCCCGGACAGGCTATGGCGACCCTCTTCATAAAAGTGGTTACGCTGCCTTTCTTACTGGCAATAGCGTGCTGGATACGACTCATGCGAGGGAGAACGCAACGTTAATCACTATTCCCGGGACGGCAACCGGAGCGCTCTCTTGATTGCGGTAAGTGTCTGCTGCATCAACGCCATCGGCTCGGTACCCACCCCCGCATGAGTCACCCGGAAATCGAACCGGGCTTTATCGTCCTCCACGGCGACCGTCTGGAGTGGCTCGGTGATGCCGTTCTGGAATGGCTGCGCGAGCACCCGCTTCGGCCGCTGGAAGAGGAAATCTTTCTCGTCCAGAGCAACGGCGTTGCCGAATGGCTGCAATGGACCCTGGCAGCCCATGAGGGCATCTGTGCAGCGGTGCGCGTCGCGCTGCCGGGGCGTTTTCTCTGGGAAAGTTATGGACGGGTGCTGGGCACCGGCATCGTCTCGGCCCGCTCGCCCCTGGACAAGGCACCGCTCACCTGGCGACTGATGCGGCTCTTGCCGGAACTGCTGCCCCATGCCGACTTCGCCCCCTTGCGGCATTTTATCGGCCAGTCGCGGCGGTCGGGCGGCGCATTGGAGCGGCGCTGGCAAATGGCCGCGCAGATCGCCGATCTCTTCGACCAGTATCAGGTCTATCGTGGCGACTGGCTGGCGGACTGGGCCACAGACCAGCCCCTGCTGCGGCGGGGCGACGGCGAGCGGGTGACACTGCCCGCCGACCAGCGCTGGCAACCCCGGCTCTGGCAGGCGTTACGGCAGGACCTGCAAAGCCGCGGGCAGAATCAGGCCCTGGGCCGGGCACAAGTGCACGAACAGTTCCTCGCCGCTCTGAATACCGGGCACCCCCCCACAACGCCATTGCCCCGCCGTGTCATTCTCTTCGGGGCGGCCACCCTGCCGGAACAGAGTCTGGCCGCGCTGACCGCGCTGGGCCTACAGATGCAGGTAATCCTTGCGGTGCCCAACCCCTGCCGCTACCACTGGGCCGACATCGTCTCGGGACGGGAATTGCTCAGGCGCGAACGCCGTCGTCAGTCCCCAAGCAGCGGCCACGATCTCTGCGCCACCGCAGCAGAAGACCTACATCAGTTCGGCCATCCCCTACTCGCGGCCTGGGGCCGTCAGGGCCGGGATTTTCTCAATCTGCTGGACCAGTTCGATGAAACAGCAGCATTGCAGCAGCAGATGGACATCCCGCGCATCGACCTCTTCAGCGAAGATCAGGGCGAAACCCTCCTACGCCAGTTGCAGGTACAAATCCGCGACCTGGAAGGTATCCGCCCGGAAACCTGCAGGCCGGTACCCGACGATGATCACTCCGTGGTCTTTCATATCGCTCACAGTGCCCTGCGAGAGGTCCAGATTCTTCACGATCAACTGCTGGACCGCTTCGCCATTGGCAAGCTGCAGCCCCGCGACGTGATCGTCATGGTACCGGAGATCGGCAGCTTTGCGCCCCTCATCCGCGCCACTTTCGATCAATATGACCGAGAGGACAGGCGTTACATTCCCTACCACATTGTCGACTTGCAAGCCCGCGACGAACAGCCCCTGCTGCAGGCCCTGGACTGGCTGCTACGCCTGCCCGAGCAGCGCTGCCGGCAGAGCGAAATCCGCGACCTCCTCAACTGCCCCGCCCTGCGCCAGCGCTTTGGTCTGGAACTGGAGGACCTGCCCATCGTGCAACACTGGCTGGCTGACGCCGGCTGGCGCTGGGGGCTCTCGGCAGAGCACCGCACCGCCTTGGGCATGCCCCATTGCGGTCCCCAGAACAGCGGCGACTTCGCCCTGCAACGCCTCTGCCTCGGCTATGCCAACGGCGATGACAGCCATTTCGCCGGCATCGAGTCCTACGGCGAGGTGGGTGGGCTGGACGCCGCGCTCCTCGGCCCTCTCAACCAATTGCTGGAAAAGCTGGAGCACTGGCAACACGTTTTGGCTGAATCCCTGATGCCGGAGCACTGGGGTGAAACAGCCCGCACCCTGCTCACAGACTTTTTCAGCGCCAGCGATGATGACGACGAAGCCCTCCTGCAAAATCTGGAGGAGACCTTGCGCCAATGGCAGACGGACTGCGCGGCGGCAGATTTTAACGAAGCGCTCCCCCTCGCCGTGTTTCGCGGTGCCTGGCTGGAGATGCTGGATGCGCCGGATCTGGGGCGCAGTTTTCTTGGCGGCGGTGTCACCTTCTGCACTCTCCTGCCCATGCGCGCCGTACCTTACCCACTGGTCTGCCTGCTCGGCATGAACGAGGGCGATTACCCTCGGCGCAGCCCCCGTCCGGACTTCGACCTCATGGCCTTGCCCGGCATGGCCCGCCCCGGCGACCGCTCGCGCCGCGATGACGACCGCTATCTGATGCTGGAGGCCCTCCTTGCCACCCGTCAGCAGCTCTACATCAGTTGGGCGGGAAGGGATCAGCGCAACAACCATGAACAGGCCCCCTCCCTACTGGTGGCGCAGTTACGGGATGCCATTGGCGACGGCTGGCCGCTGTTCCTGGAAAAATGCACTTTCATGCATCCCTTACAGCCCTTCAGTCTGGAATATCTGCTCGGTAAACCCGGACTACACACCTGGGCCCGTGAATGGTATCCATCTCCGCACCCCACCCTGGAAGACACTGCGCTCCCCAACCCTGCCGAGCTCACCCCCCGCAGCATCCGTGAACTGCTGGAGTTTTTTCGCCTGCCCGCACGTGCTTTTTACCGACAACGCCTGCGCACGCACTTCAACGAAGAAAACCTGACAGAAGAGGACGACGAACCCTTCACCCTGGACAGCCTCGAAACTTATTACCTGCTTGAAGACCTGCTCAGTGCCGCGAAAAAAAACGGCCCTGACCGTATTGTCGAAAAGGTGCAGGCACAGCAGCGCAGCGGTCGGTATCCCCTCGCTGGCATGGCGGTGAGAACCGCGACTACACTGCTTGACGACGTCACTCCCGTCCTAACCGCCTGGCAGGGGATCAGCGCGGAGTGGACTGCAGCGCCACAACGACGGGCTATTACCTATGCCCACGGCCAGATATTGCTGGAGGACTGGTTACCTGCCCTGCACCAAAACAACGCGGGAGACCTTGCCTTCGTCCAGCTCCGCGCCAGTCGCCTACTGAATAAAGACAGCAAAAAACCCGAAGGGGATAAACTCGCAGCCCTCTGGCTCCAGCAATTACTCGCCGACGCTGTCGGCCTGCGCTGCGGTGGCATTTTTGTGGGCCGGGATATACTTATCCGCGCTGCGCCATTGCCACTGCACGCCATTGCCGCACTGGACGATCTGCTGGATATCTGGCAGGAAGGTCTCTGCCAACCCTTGCCGGTCACCCTCAAAACCGCCCTCGTCAGCCTGCAAGGCAAAAACCCGGCTCTGATTTACGACGGCAATGACCGCCTGACTGGCGAAGTCCAGAAAGACCTCAGCCTGTTCCGCGATTATCCCAACTTCGCCGCCCTCAGCAGCGCCCGAACCGGGCCGCAACGACGCGGCTTCGCAGAATACGCCGCGGTTCTCTACCGCCCCTTCGCGGACTGGCTGGAAACCCTGGAATGGCAGGCGCATTCATGACCACGATCCTCGACTCCCTGAACCTGCCCCTGCACGGCAGCCGCCTCATCGAGGCCAGCGCCGGTACCGGCAAAACCTGGACCATTGCCGCCCTCTATCTGCGCCTGATCCTTGGACACGGCGCAGAGGGTGAGTGCTTCGCACGTGCCCTTCTGCCCGAAGATATCCTGGTGATGACCTTCACCCGCGCCGCCACCCAGGAACTCAAGGAACGTATCCGCGATCGCCTGCAAACGGCCGCCCGATATTTCCGCAGTCCCGGCCACGCGACACAGCCGGACCCCTTTCTCGAAACGCTGTTGGCCGACTACTCCAACCCCAAGGCCCGCGCCCAGGCCGCACACCAGCTTGCCCTCGCCGCCGACGCTATGGATGACAGCGCCATTTCTACCATCGACGCCTGGTGCCAGCGCACCCTGCGCGAGCACGCCTTTGCCACCGGCAGCGATTTCCGCGAGACGCTGCTCCTGGATGAGACCGACCTGCGCGACGACGCCGTGCGCGACTTCTGGCGGCAGGAAATCTACCCACTGAGCGAACCCGCCCTCAGTGAGGTCCTCCAGCTCTTTTCCTGCCCCGAAAAAGTCCGGCAGGAAACAGAAGCCCTGTGCAAACTCGATCCGCCCCTGCCCGCCCCCAAATCTACGCTCGCGGACTGGCTGCCCGCTGCCGCCACTGCGCCGCGGCGGCAACTCGCCACCCTCAAGGCGCAATGGGCGGCGGAGCATGATGCTTTTGCGGAGTGGCTACTGACTTTGCTGCAGAGCACTCAGAATCCTCTGAATGGCAACAGCATGAAGGCAGAAAGCGTGGCCAACCATCTCATCGCTCTACGAGAGTGGGTCGATGAGCCCGCCGCACTCTGTCCAGCTTATTTAGACAAATGCCAGCGCCTTACTGCGGCTAATCTACCTTCCTACTGCAACAAAAATGAGACCATTACACCGCCTCGCGCCGCAGCCTTACTAAATAATATTTTCACCGAACTAGAGACCATCGCTCAACAATTCACCCATCTGCACGGCGAAATTCGCACCCACGCCGCCGCCTGGATCAACGCCCGGTTGAGCCAGCTCAAGGCCCAGAGTGGGCAGGTCAGCTTTACCGACTATCAGCAGCGCCTCGCCAGGGTACTGCACGACAACACCCAGGGACCGCCACTCGCCGCCCGCCTGCGGCAGAAATATCCCGCCGCCCTCATCGACGAGTTTCAGGATACCTCCGCCCTGCAATATCAGATCTTCGACGACATCTACCATGCCGCCGACAACAACCCCGACACCCTGCTTCTGCTCATCGGAGACCCCAAACAGTCCATCTACGCCTTTCGCGGCGCCGACATCGACAGTTATCTGCAAGCCCGTCGCCTGACCGAGGGCCGACACTACGCGCTCGGCACCAATTATCGCTCCAGCCACGCACTGGTCAGCGCCCTCAACGCCCTCTATATCGCCGCCGAACACGACGACCCCCAGGGCGCTTTTGCCTATGGGGCCCCCGGTGCCGACAACCCGCTCCCCTATCAGCCGGTGCAGGCCCATGGTCACAAAAAAATCTGGCGAGTCAATGGGAAATCCGCCCCTGCGCTGACTTTCTGGGGTGCCCGAGAAAAGCTGAACAAAGGTGACTATCTGGAACGCTGCGCAGCACAGGCTGCAGAATGTATTGCTGGACTGCTCAACAACCCGGAAGCAGAGTTCGCGCAGGAGGGAGAACCCACCCGACGGCTGAAGGCCAAAGACATCGCCATCCTCGTCCGCGACCGCCATGAAGCCGCCAGCATCCGTCAGGCCCTCAACCGTCGCCAGTTACGCAGCGTCTTCCTTTCGGCGCGGGACTCCGTCTATGCCAGTGAGGAAGCCCGCGAACTGCCCCTCTGGTTGGAAGCCGTCGCCGCGCCCGAAGATGCCCGCCGCCTGCGCGTCGCCCTCGCCCTGCCGCTGCTGGGACAACCCCTCAACACCCTGGATGCCTTCAATCAGAACGAAACGACCTGGGAGGCGCAACTGGAGCAATTCCAGGACCTGTCCCGGCAGTGGCGGCGGCAGGGCGTGCTGGCCATGCTCCACCACAGCATCCACCAGTTCGGTATTGCCGCCCGCTTGCTGACGCAGCCCGAGGGCGAACGTCGCCTCACCAACCTGCTCCACCTCGGCGAACTCCTGCAGCAGGCGAGCGCCACCCTCGACGGCCCCGAAGCCCTCATCCGCCACTTGCGCGAGGCTATCGCCGCCGGGAGTGATCAGAGCGACGCCCACATCCTGCGTCTGGAGAGCGATGCCGAGCTGCTGCGCGTAGTCACCATCCACGCCGCCAAAGGTCTGCAATATCCCCTGGTTTTTTTGCCGTTCATCGCCACCCGCAAGGCCGCCAAGGCCAGCCCGTTCACGGTCTCGTACAGCGCGGAAGGGCAGTCCGCCATCCACTGGGAAAGCGGCGACACGGCGGTAGCAGAAAGGGCGCGATTGCAGGAAGATCTCCGCCTCCTCTACGTCGCCCTCACCCGTGCCGAGCATGCCCTCTGGCTGGGTCTTGCCACACCGAAGACGGCGGGAACACCGATCTTTGCCGACAGCGCCATCGCCCACCTGCTGGGCAGCCAGTGTCCCGTCCGCGATCTCGCCACCCTGCTTGCAGACTGCGCCCGACGCTCTCCGGAGATCGTCGTCGAGACACTACCGGACGACATCCCCACGACGCTGGCCGTACAGCACGACAACAACGCCCACAACCCGCCTGCAGAGTACACCGCCAGTTTCGAGAAGCACTGGGGCGTTGCCAGCTTCTCCCATCTGGTGCGCGGTCTCCCTGCCGACCCGTCGGCGCCACTGACGCCCCGGCGCGCCCAGACCGGCGCGCCCTGGCATCGCTACCCGCAAGGCATGAACGCCGGCACCTTTCTCCACGACCAACTGCAACGCCTCGCCCTGACCGGTTATGCGCAAACCGGTCTGGATTACTTTGCCGAACAACTGCACAAGGCCTGTATTCAGGCCGGCCTGAGCGATTGGGCCGAGGAGACTGCCGAATGGCTGCAAGCCATCGTCCATAGCCCTCTCGCCCCCCTCACAGCGACACTCTGCGATCTCCGCGACACCCAGAGCGAAATGGCCTTCTGGTTTCCCAGTGACACCTTGCGCAGCGACGACCTGGACCGACTCTGCCAACAGCATATTTTCCCCGGCGCCGATCGCCCCAGACTCCCCCAACGCGTCGTTCACGGCATGATGCGCGGCTTCATGGACCTCGTCTTCGAGCAGGGCGGGCGTTACTACGTCCTCGATTACAAATCCAACGTCCTCGGCTGCGAGGATGCGAATTACCACGCCGAAGCCCTGCGCATCGCCACCCTCAGTCATCGCTACGAACTGCAATCCAGCCTCTACCAACTGGCCCTGCACCGCCTACTGCGCCAGCGCATGGGGAGCCATTACCGGCCCGAGACGCATCTCGGCGGCACCCTCTTTTTTTTCCTGCGCGGGCTGCAAGGACCGGAACAAGGCATGCTCCATCTTCCCGCCAACCTCACCCTGCTCGACGCCCTCGACAACCTCTTTGGCTTGCCGCAGCGTGCAACCCAACCGTGAGTAAGCCCATGACCAGCCCCATGATTGACCAGCTCCGCGCCTGGACCAGCGCTGGCTGGCTACGGCCCCTCGACCTGGCCTTTGCGCAGTTCCTCATCCGCCTGGACCCGCAGGCCCCGGCCCTGCTGCCCCTGGCGGGCGCCCTCCTCGCCCGGCTGGAGGGGGAGGGGCACACCTGCATCGCGCTGAAAGACCTCCTCGGCGCGCCCGAACGCTTCCTGGACTGGCCCGCGCCGGGGCTCGCCGTGCTGGCAAGCGCGCTCGATCGCTGGCCGCATGCCGCCCAATGGTCAGAAACTCTCGCCCAGAGCCTGTGCGTACAGGTCACCGAGCGCAGCACCACCGACCCGGCAAACAGCGCAGAAACACCCCTGGTCCTCAGCGCAACCCGTCTCTATTTGCGCCGCTACTGGCGCGACCAGCAATTCATCGCCGAGGCGTTGCGCCAGCGCGCCCGGCAGCGCGTCGCTGACACTACCCACCCCGAAGCCTTAAGACCGTGGCTGGAGCAGCTTTTCCCGGCATCTGACGAACTCGGCGACGGATTCCCCTGGCAAAAAATCGCCTGCGCCCTCGCCCTGCGCAGCCACTTCAGCATCATCACCGGCGGCCCCGGCACTGGCAAAACCTACACCGCAGCCCGCTTCATGGCCTTGCTCATGGCGACCGGCAGCACGCCCCTGCGCATCGTCCTCGCCGCCCCCACCGGCAAGGCCGCCGTGCGCATCGACGAATCCCTGCGGAGCGCCATCGGCACCCTTCCGCAACTGGGCGGGATAGCCGACATGGCTGCCGCCTTCGCCAGCCTGCGTCCGGCGCGCACTCTGCACAGCCTGCTCGGCGCCCGCCCCGACAGTCGTCGCTTTCGCCATGACGCCGCCAATCCCCTCGAACTCGACGTACTCGTAGTGGATGAAGCCTCCATGATCCATCACGAGATGATGGCCGCCCTGCTCCGCGCCCTGCCGCCCTCGGCCCGCCTCATCCTCCTCGGCGATCAGGACCAGCTTGCCTCCGTCGAAGCGGGCGCGGTGCTGGCCGAACTCTGTCTCGGCAGCGGTACATACGATGCCGAGACCTGCCACTATATGCGGGCCAGTTGCGGTGTCGCGCCGCCGTCCGGCGACAACAGCGCCAACCCCCTTACCGCAAACATCATCCGCCTGCAACGCAGTCATCGCTTCAACGCAGAAATTGGCGCGCTAGCGGATGCCGTGCATGGCGGCCATCCAGAAAGCGCCGTCCGTATACTGCAAGCTGCGCACACCGCCACCCTCGCCTGGCAACCGGCCCCCGCCATCCACCAGATGCTGGAACTCGCCCGCATGGAAAGCGCCTACAGTCGCGTCTGGCAAGCGGCGGGCCAGCCGCCGCCTAAAGACCGGCAAGAACATAGCGCATGGGTTAACACCATTCTCAACAACTACGCCGACTTCCGCCTCCTCTGTGCCCTGCGCCAGGGCCCCTGGGGAGTCACCGGCATCAACCGCACCATCGAAGACTACCTGCAGCGCCAGGGCATCCTGCAGGGCCGCGGCCTTTGGTATGCCGGACGCCCCACCCTCGTCACCCGCAATGATTCCAATCTCGGTCTCAGCAATGGCGACATTGGCATCGCCCTGCCCGACCCGGATAAACGCCTGCGCGTCTACTTCCCCAATGGGGACGGCCCGCCCCGTGCCATCCTCCCCAGCCGCCTCAACCACGCCGAAAGCGCCTGGGCCATGACCGTCCACAAGGCGCAGGGCTCGGAATTCGCCCACACCGTCCTCATCCTTCCCCCGGAAGACAGCCCCGTTCTCAGCCGCGAATTGCTTTATACTGCCGTCACCCGGGCCCGCAGCCGGTTCACCCTCATTGCCCTCCGCGAGCGCCTGGAAAATGCCATCCAGCGCCAGACGCGGCGGATGAGCGGATTGCACGCGGCTCTGTACGATCCCAGGCGCTGAATGTCACCGACATTACTTTGGCACAATTGCCAAAAAACGGCTTTTTTATCTTTCTGAACAGATATAATCTGTGCGATATTATGCGCATTTTTTTACTATGAATATCCATCTTTCCACAGGTAACCATGTCTGAGCGCACCGCCATTTCTCCAGAAGATATCCTGCGCACCCTGCTAAAACACCAGCATACCGAGATTACGGCCGCCATCGCGCGGTCTATGGACCTTTTTTATGCCCGTGCCGCCAGCCATCCAGACATCAGCGCGATACAGCGCCAGCTGTCGGCCGAGCAGTTCGAGCAACTTAAGGTAGAACAGCGGGCCCAATCCCTGCTCCTGTTGCAGCCAGATACCACGGAGGAACATCTCGAGCGCGCTCAAGCCATGGGCCGGGTATATGCCATGGCAGGTATCCGTACTGAATGGCTGATCAGCAGTATGGCGTTATACTCAGACTGCCTCCTCGAACAGCTCACCCCGTTTCTGAAACATGAAGACGCCTTACAGTCGCTGATCCTGCAACGCTTGGCGAAGGATCTCGCCGGACAACTGCAGGGAATGGAGTCCGCCGCCCTGGAAGAACGCCAGGTTATGGAGCGCATTGATCTGCTCCTTTTAGGCGACACGCCGCCCGATGATCTCGCATCGCTGATGCTCAACAAACTGCTGAGCATTCAAGGACTGGATGGAGCATGGATCGGACGCCCTGATGCGTCTGGTCGCGTGATAAACGATGCCGTCGCGGGGGCAGGACTTGCAGACTACATCGGTTGCGTCGAAATTCGTGTAGATGACAGCCCGCTCGGACAAGGTCCAGCCGGGCAGGCCTGGCGAACAGGTGAAACCGTCATCATTGATCACTGGAATACCGACACTAACACCCAACCCTGGCAGGAGGGCGCCCCGTTCCACGAATGGCGCGCCAGCGCTACCATACCTATCCAGGCAAGCGGCAGTGCATACGCGGTGCTCGGCCTTTACAGCCGTATCCCCGGCTTTTTCAGCTATTCTAGCCGCCAGATGCTGATTCGTCATCTCGCGGTCATGTTGGGGGTCGCCCTGAGCCATCGCCGCCAACAAAAGCACATGGATCGACTCAACAGTCTGTACCGCGCCTTTCTGGCAGAGGGAGACATCCTGATCCGCGCGCGATCGGAGACGGAAATGCTCCGCAAAACCTGCCAGCGTCTGGCGGAAGGCGCACTCTTTGGTACTGCCTATGTGGTACGGCCAGATGCCGATGGTTGGTTCCGCCCCCTCGCCGCTGCCGGTGTCGGTAGCGGCATACTGGGTAGCATGCATGTTAACGCCCATTCTCAGCACCCACCCAGCCTCATCGCGGATACCTGGCAATCCGGGCGCCTTCAGTATCGTAATGATTATCTCAGCGACCTGCGCCTGAATGCCCATCACGAGATACCGAAGCGTAACAACTGGGCGAGCATTGCCGTGGTCCCTGTGCATCGTGATGGCCAGATTTGGGCTGCCATGGTGGTCGCCAGCCCAGACAAGGACATTTTTGACCAGGGAATCCTCAGCGCCATCGCCCGCGTGGCCAAACTGCTCGGCCATGGTCTCGACGAATTGGACCTCAAGGATCGTATCGACAAAGAGCGCTCCGTACAAAGCTGGATGGCCCGTCACGACCCGCTCACCGGCCTACCCAATCGGGTCGCTCTCCTCGATCGCATCCCCGAAGCGATGCAGCGCGCGCAGCGCGAAGAAAAACTCCTCGGCATCTGCATGCTGGATCTGGACGACTTCAAGCCCGTCAACGACCGGTATGGCCATGCCGCCGGTGATGCCCTTCTGCAAAGCATCGCCCATCGCCTGCAGACAGCGCTGCGCCAGACAGACTTTGTCGCGCGCATCGGTGGCGACGAGTTCGCCCTCGTACTGGAAAATGTCAGCCGCATGGAAGATATCGAAAACGTGATGGAAAGAGTGTACCTGGCCCTGGACACCCCCTTCTTGCTCCCCGGCGGCATTGAAGTGCATGTGGGCGGCAGCCTCGGCCTCACTTTGCACCCTTTTGATGACGGAGACCCGGAGCAACTGCTGCGCCACGCGGATCAGGCCCTTTACACCGCCAAAGCGGAAAAGGGGCGACGCGCACGGTTTTGGCGCGCTTTTCAGGGTGACGATGAGGCATCGACCATGCAACGGCGGCCCTATATCGAACTGCTTCACCAAGGTGCGTTGGTAGCCTATTACCAGCCCATACTGCATTTGGCCAGCGGCCGGATCATCGGTGTCGAGGCCCTGGCACGCCTGCGCCAGGGTAACGAGATTTTACCTCCCGCAGTTTTTCTTGATCATCTGGACCACGCCGCCGGGCAACTCCTCGCGGAACAAATGATGCGCCAGGCCATGCTCGCGGCACAGTACTGGGAAACTGCAGGCTTCCCACTCGAAGTCGCCATTAATGTCCCACCCGAGGTACTGCTCTCCGATACCTTCCTTGAACATATGGAAGTAACGATCGCCGAGAGCGCCCTCCCAGCGGAGCGATTAACGCTGGAAATTCTGGAAAGTGGCGAACTCTTGTCACTCCGCTTTGCCAAAAACCGTATCGCCCAAATTCGGGCCATGGGGGTGCGCGTCGCGCTGGACGACGTGGGGAGCGCGTATGCATCACTGCTACGCCTCAAGGAAATCGCCGTCGATGAAGTCAAGTTGGACCAGAGCTTTGTCCAGGAGATTTCGCAAAACCCCGCCGACTTGGTCTTTGTCATGAGCGTCGGTGCCCTCGCCCAGTCCATTGGCGCGCGCTATGTGGTGGAAGGCGCAGAGACCGCGGAAACCATCAATGCCTTAGCGGTGTTAGGGGTGGGATGCGTGCAGGGCTACGCCATCGCCCGTCCGATGCCGGAAGAAACCATGCTGGAGTGGCTCCGTGCCTGGAACGGTATAGCCCATGACACCCAGCCGCGCACCCTGCTCGGCGCCTATGCATCACACCTGCAGTTTGACGGCATCTATCGCCTCGCACCGCGGCTACTGGGCGAGTTGCAGCATTCTGAAGAGGTCTGTCAATGTGGGCTGGGCGAGTATCTGGATCATCACGGCTTAGAGCAGTCTGCGCTTGGTAAAGCCCATCAGACCTATCATTATTGTGTTGGCACCACCCACTCTGCTACAGAGCTGGACGCCTGCCGCCAGCACGTAGCGAGTGCGGTGGCGGCCGCTCAGCAACAGATCGCTGAATATGGACACACGCCCCACGGCACGAACTGATACCCATCATTTGACGGGGCTTGCCCGCGCAACGGCGGCGCAGCGCCTAGCCGAGGGTGGCCCAAACCTGCTACCTGGAAGCACGCCAAAAACGCTCCTGGCCATCGTGCTTGGTGTCTTGGTCGAGCCGATGTTCGTGATGCTCTTGGTGGCTGGCGGTATCTATCTGCTCCTGGGAGACCGTGCCGAGGCGCTTTTCCTGCTGGCCTTCGTGTTCGTGGTCATCAGCATCACTCTGGCCCAGGAGCGCAAGACCCAGCGGGCGTTGGAGTCCTTGCGCGATCTCTCCGCGCCGCGGGCGCTGGTGATCCGGGACGGCCAGGAGTTGCGCATCGCCGGGCGCGAGGTGGTGCGCGGCGATCTCCTGGTTCTGCACGAGGGCGACCGCATTGCCGCCGATGCGCAACTGGTGCAGGGTCAGCTCACGGTGGACGAATCGCTGCTCACCGGTGAGGCCGTGCCGGTGGACAAACTCCCCAATCTGGGGCGCGCTAAGTTGACCATACCAGGTGGTGAAGGTACGTCAACCTTGTACGCCAGCACCTTGGTTACCAGGGGGGTAGGGTTTGCCGTGGTCGGTGCAACGGGTGTAGATACTGCGGTGGGGCATATTGGCCAGGCTTTGGCAACAACGGAAGAGATGACCTCCGGCCTGCAACAATCCACGCGCCGGCTTATCCGTAACCTGACGGTGATTGCGCTGATGCTGGCCATATCGCTGGTTTTGGTAAACTGGTTATGGGATGGCCGTTCGCTGCTGGCGAGCCTGCTTTCGGGCATTGCCTTGGCTATGGCCATCCTGCCCCAGGAGATTCCGGTCATTCTCACCGTATTTCTGGCCTTGGGCGCCTGGCGTATTTCGAAAAAAAAGGTGTTGACTCGCCGCATGTCCGCCGTGGAGGCGCTGGGCGCGGTCACCGTGCTTGCGGTGGACAAGACCGGCACGCTCACGCAAAACCGCATGGAGGTCGCGGAGCTGGCCGCAGGTGATGCGAATTTCATTGTGTCACTGGGCAGCGAACTGTCCGAAACCTTTCACCTCCTCGTCGAATTCGCCATGCTGGCAACACCGACAGATCCCTTCGATCCGATGGAAAAGGCCATCCAAATCTTTGGTCACACGCAACTGGCTGGCACCGAGCACATTCACGACGATCGCCGCCCCGAATTCCAGTACGAGCTGTCGCCGGATATCCTGGCCATAACCCGGGTGTTTTCTGGTATGCGACCGGCCACCCATTTGCTGGCCACCAAAGGCGCCCCCGAGGCGGTGGCTGATCTATGCCATCTGGCGGATGAAAGACGCTGCGCTATTCAGAGTCAGGTTGAAGCCATGGCCGAGCGGGGACTGCGGGTGCTCGGTGTGGCCAAGGGCGAATGGCAGGCAAGCGGCCCGGATGCGCCGTGGCCACCAAGCCAGCACGACTTTGATTTTACCTTCCTGGGCCTGGTCGGGTTTTTTGATCCGCCGCGCCCCGAGGTTCCCGCGGCGATTGCGGAATGTCGAGCGGCGGGAATACGCATTCTCATGCTCACTGGCGACCATCCTGCCACAGCGCGGGCTATTGCCAGGCTGGTCGGCCTGTCCGAGCGGCCAGCGGTTGTCACCGGCGTCGAGATCGCTGCGCTGGATGATATTGGCCTGCGCCAGCGCCTGCTGCAGGTGGACCTCTGTGCTCGCCTGCAGCCGGAGCAGAAATTGCGCCTGGTGCGGGTACTGCAACAAGCTGGCGACGTGGTGGCGATGACCGGTGACGGCGTCAATGATGCTCCTGCGCTCAAGGCCGCTGATGTAGGCATCGCTATGGGGGAGCGCGGCACCGACGTGGCCCGCGAGGCAGCTGCCCTGGTACTGCTGGACGACAGCTTCGCCAGCATCGTCGCCGCCATCGCACAGGGGCGGCGCATCTACGACAACGTCGTTAAAGCCGCGCGCTTTGTCTTCGCAGTGCATCTGCCCGTTATCGCGCTGGCGCTGCTGCCCGCGTTACTGAACTGGCCTATCCTGCTGCTGCCGGTGCATATCGCCGTGCTTGAACTGCTGATCGACCCCGCCTGTTCCACCGTGTTCGAGGCCGAGCCGGCAGCAGCCGACATCATGTGTCGACCGCCGCGCCTCCTCAACTCTAGTCCATTCGCTGCCGGCAACATTGGCTTTGCACTAGCACAGGGCCTTGGGATTGCGGTCATTCTTCTGGCCGGAGGTGCATTGTTGCAGCACCTGGGTTGGGCCGAAGAAGATCTTCGTATCAGCGTGTTCACCGCCCTAGTACTGGCGTTGTTCCTGCTGATCCTGGCCAATCGTGACCTGACCCATACGGCATTGCATAATCTGCGCGGCAACAATCCTTTGCTGGCACGCATGTTCGTGGGTGTGGGAGTGGTGCTCGCGGCGGTTCTGGCGATTCCTTTTTTGCGCGATGTGATGGGTTTTTCTGCCATGAGTATGCCACCACTCCTGGTCGCCGTCGGGCTGTTGTTGGCCTGTATCCTTTGGGTGCAAATCGTGCGCCGGGCAAAGTGGGGCATATCCTGACCCCATTCGGCGAAGTCCTGTGTCACGACAATTTAATTTGTTTACGAAAATACGCCAGTTTCGTAGCGACACGAATCTGGCGCATGTTGATATATTGCCTCGGTAAAATGGGGATAGCCAAGATTAGAGAGTCATTTCTTCTTCCTTCAGCACCTCCCTGAAATTCATGTCGGTTTTGCCTTCGTGCATAAATTTATAAAGTAAACCAGCGACCAGCCCCCCGAACGGCGTTGCAATGAGATAAACCCATATATGTGTGTAGTAATCACCTGCCACGGCAGGGCCCAGCGTCCGTGCCGGATTGACGCTGGCCCCTGTGAGTGGGCCCATGAATGTGACAATCATGACTAAAGTGAAGCCTATGGCCAGCGGCGCTGCATTACCAGCACGATCGCTCATGGCGGTATACAGCGCGGTGGTGGTGAGGAAGAAGGTTCCCAACGCCTCCAGCATGAACCCCCCGCGGACAGATATAAGGTTTGTATCGATGGTGGTGGCACCCAGGTGCCCCATTGGTCCGTGCAGCGCCGTGAGCAGTGCAAATCCAGCGGCTATTCCGCCAAGGATCTGAGCAATCATATACATGCCCGCGTCCCGCCAACTGATCTTTCCTGCTATGGCGCCGCCCAGAGTGACCGCAGGATTCACGATACCGCCGCTGATATCCCCGAATACATAGGCCGCAATCATGATGGCCAATCCGTTAGCCAGAGCGATGTCTATGAGTGGGTTACCCATGGCCGCCGCGCCGCCGCCAAAAAACACAAGCCCAAAGGTACCAATGAACTCTGCCGTTATTTTACGCATTAATGAGTGCATAATATATCTCCATATCGGTGCAGGGGTTTGTTTCATAAAGGGGGAAAGACTCCCTCGCCATCGTTTGATTCCAGGTAACGCAGTGCTCCACCAACAAGAATGCTTCCCGTTATCGTATTTGGTTCAATAATGGAATAATTATGGCACTCTAACCAATCTACAGGTGGAACCAATCTATGATATCTGGTCATTTGCAAAAGTTCCAGGTCCGTGACCTGATCGTTGAATTTCGCCCCCAACGGACTGACCTCAACAAAATCTTCATGTATTGAGAAGCGTTACACCTATAATGCATAGCAGCGCAGGCCAACCGTGACGATCTTCTTAGCCTGCCTGGCGAACAGGATGCGGTTCGATTCACCAGAAACCATAAGAATTCTCTATTATTACAGCTTGAAGTAAGGCCAATTAACAACTTGACATTTAATCCACAAACGGTTTTATTGGGTCATGATAGGCACGTGGATGGAGCAAGTCGCTGAACACTTTATTAGAAAAAGGCGTTACCACACGATGTTTGCAGTCATTGCACGGAGGAACTTTCATGGCTAGCATAAAACAACTCAAGCGGCTAATTTATGTGGCAATATTACTTACCGTTGGCGCTTCCATGCTTTCTGGTTGTATAATAGCTCCGCCATACGGCGGCTATTATGGCGGTTATTACGGGGGAAGGGGGGATGGGTGGCATCACGGTGAGGATCACTGATTGCAACCCATTTTATGCGAGGCATTAACAGTGACAGACTGACATTGTTGATGCGTGTTTTTTTCGATATACGGAATCCTATGAAAAAGCATCTATTGATAACGCCGTTATTCTTCCTGGGGCTCACGTTTTCCATTGCCCACAGCGCGGTTGCTGACAGCCGGGATTATGCTTCCGGTTACTCTATGTCACCGCCGACTCACTATGGTCAGCGTGCTGACTATAGGTACCGTGACGAGCACAGGTACCGAGATGGTGAGCGGCACAGAGAAGATCGACGGCGCGCGCCGGAGCATCGATATTATCGGCGTGGCGACCACTGAACGCGAGATACCACTCTCCCTGCACCGCCAGCAGACCGCACAGAAAGAATGCATCCAGTTAGTACAGGTACTGGAGCATTCCAACAGGGGCTTTCAGGGGAATAAAATACTCCGTTCTAAGGTCTGAACACCCGCAAAACGGCGGGAGATTTAACGGTATGCAGTGCAGCCATACCGATATGTCCCCACCAATATAGCCAGACAAAAGATGACAGAAAGTCATGTAGTTTCTTGGGTAGTTGGTAGAGACCTATAGGCGCAGCCACCCCGTAATTTGGGATCAGGAAAAACATTACAAATCCCAAGACAGCCATGCCAGTCACGGCCAGCAAACCCAGTCCATGCACCATCCCTGGTAAGCCACCTCGCATTCCACTGGCCGGCAGCTTCCCATCTGCCAGCCCCCTTATATCGCTGCATATATTTTCTAAATACTTTCCACTATATGGGAAAAGGTGCGAACGCAGCTTCTTGATGCGTACGACTTCGAGCCAAAATGCCAGAATAACTAACGTCGCAAACATGCCAACCCACATGTGGGCATGAAATAGCAAGTGCCGAAATGGAAGCTCGCCCACTTTTTTCCATATTGCCTTCATATCGAGTTCGCTGAAAAGCAGAAAAGTCACCACCAATGCAAATCCCATATGTATCCACCGCGTACTTCTTGGCCACTCTTGAATCTCTTCAGACATGAAAAACTCCGTAGTTTTATGACATGGATTGCAAAATCCATCCGGCTTTGCGCGGACGAAATATTAACAGATAATTCCAAATCTTGCAATCTTCAGATCTGCTTTGATATGTTATTATGATTTCATAAACGTAATAACCAGCTGTGCTGTGCGGATAGATGCACTCGCACATTAAAGGTCATATCCTGTTTGGGCATTTTTTTGCGAAACGGGGGATAACTGGCGGTTCCTACAGCGTTGAGTGCCGCACGATTTATGGCACCAATACCGCTGCTTTGGGCGACGTGCGCAGAAAGCAGATGACCGGACGGCGTCAGGGGAGAAGGGAGATCACCGCGGTGCCGGTGGCGCAGGTGGCGTCACCGGTAGAGTGTAGACCGGAGCCTGCGGAGCGGGTGTTTTGGCGAGCAACGGCTTGGGCGGCGGTGGAGTCGGCTTGGGTTTCGGCGGTGCCGGTTGGATCATGTGGATCGCGATGATCCTGGGGTTTGGCTTGACTGTGACCGGCTGGGACCCATTGGAATAAATCAATCCGCCCATCATCAGCGCCTCCAGCACCACGCCGATAATCAGTGCTCGCCCAAAATGATCCTCTTTGAATTACACGGGCTGCATGGGGGAAGGTAGCGTGGATGTATTCATGGCTGTTCAATGTCCTCGTTGTGCAGATGTCCTTGATCGGGCAGATCGGTCATGATGCATTTATGCAGAGTCAGTGGAGCTTTCCCTCATTGGCTTCATAACTGGCGATGGTCAGCCCATGGGCCTGGGCGTAGTGACGCAGGTAGTCCGTGAAGCGGTCATAGCTCTTCACGCCCTTGCTCGCGATCCACTCCTGCTTCAACTGCTCTGGACCACCGACCTTGAGCAGAGAGGTCGGCGTGTAGGTATGCTGCTGACCGATAAATGCCAGATGCTGCCCATGGGGATCGGTATGCGCTTTCAGCCAGGCGGGGGTGAGGATATGACCCGTGGCACCCGCCTCCCGGCGCAGGAGCATGCGATCCGCGCATTTGCCGGAATTGAAGGCGACGGGGACCTGAATAGGTATGACCTTCGGCGTTGGAGCGAAGCGGGGATGTCTGGTCCATATCCCCGAGAGGACCGCTGCGTTTTCATCCCACTGGGACATGGGCGGCAGCCCCAGGGCCGCCTCAATGGTCTTGACGATATTGACCTGAGAGTAGAGACCGGTGGCCAAAATACCCTTTTTGATCCAGGGCCCCAGGGCCAGAGCCAGCGTCCGATGCGCATTGATGTGATCGGCACCGGACTGCGCATCGTCTTCGGTCAGGAACACGACCATGTGCTTCCATTGCGGGGTGGTGGACAGATAGTGGATGAATTTCGCCGTCGCATCATCACTGTTGGCGACGTAGTAATCGGGGGTATAGTAACAAGGCGCCAGACCCGCGGTATGGTCGTCGGGCAGCCAGATATACACAAAGTGCGGGAATTTCGCCCCCGGATGTTTTTGGAGCCAGTCGATAGCCAGCTTCGCCCGGTCGGAGTCGAGGATCATCCGGTCCCAGGAAGGATAGCTCCTGGCCACATGGGCCTTGAGCGCTGAACGGATCACCCCATCCCGGGCGCGAGTGATATCTTCACCGAAGTCCTCGAATGACACATGGCTTTGCAGGAGATCGTTGAAAAGATACAGACGTTCCGGATAACTGATCCACGGATTGGTGAAGTCCCCCAGTTTCTCGTCATAGTGATAAGGGTTGTGGGCGCCGGGCGCTTTGGGTTTTAAGGAAGCCGATCCGCCGGGTCCGGCGTTCCAGAGCAGGCCTCGATTGGAGTAATACTCGGGCCACAGGCGCTGGACAACATCGGAGTCGGAGGCACCGTCCACCCATTGATGCCCTTGCGCCGTGACTTCGCCATCGGCCATGAAGTTGACGAAAAGCGCATAGTGATGGGCGAGCTGGTAGAGATTGGGCAGTTCTTTTTGGTTATAGAGATCAAAATGAGGGTCCGCCCACTTCCCGGCCGCAGGGTAATCTCCGAGATCCTCATCGAAGGTCTTGTTCTCCCGCAGGATGAAGACCACATAGCGGATATGTTTTTTAAGAAAGACTGTGGTCTGGACATCCTGCGTGTGCTGCGCTGTGCGCTGAGACAGCGCGAATCCATCGTTGTGGAGGGCGTCCTGGGTCCACTGAGCGAGATGCGTGGGGAGTTCGGACAGTTCCACCTTCTGCAGGACCCCGTGCATCATATTGCCAATATACTGCCATTGGAGATTGGGGCCGGAGCCCAGACCTTTGGCGCAGGTCACATAGAGGGCGCCATCGTTTACTACCAGTGCTGTGGGATACCAGGCGGTGGGGATCAATCCCAAGCGTTGGCCGGTATGCACGTTGTAGACGGCTACATCATTGTTCCCGGCATTGGCGACGAAAAGCTTGCCACCGGCGACGGCGAGTCCGTCCGGATAACTGCCGGGCGGCGCGTTGCGGTAGGGGTTATCGTTGATAATGCGTACCGGCTGCAGCGTCTGCGTGTTGACCTCGACTACCTTGTCGATGTTGGCGTCAGCGACAAAGACGTCGGGGCTGTCCGGCACTGCCACCATCGCGCTGGGATGTACACCAGCGGCGACGGTAGAAGGTCCCACAGCGTGGCCAGTGGCGACATGACCGAGCACCCGGAAAGTTTGACGATCCAGAACGGTCACGCCGTTGCTGCCCCAGTCGCTCACCACCAGTCGCCGCCCCTGATCGGCGAGGGCGACGGCAAAAGGATAGGGACCTGCATTCACATAATCCGTTTTGCCGCTGGCGATATCGATGCGCGCCAGACTATTGGCCAGCATACCGGTGACATAAAGATGGTGCTTGTCGGGGCCGATCACCACGGAGTCGGGATAAAACAGATACCGCTTTTGCTGGTCGCCCTGGTATTGGTAGGGATACTGATTCCTGGGGAAAGATTGCCATTGCAGGAGGTACTGACGGATGACGCGCGCCTTGCCATCTTTGCTGCGCAGGGCAATAACCTTATCGGAGTCGCCACCCGTGGCGTAGAAAACACCGTCAGGTCCCGCCGTCAGGCCCTGGAAGAAATCGCTGTGAGAAAGCAAAGTGGTGGGACTGGCCGTCGGATTACTTTCTGCCGCAAGAGTGGCCTTGGCCTGCGCGATTTTCTGCGCGGCGTCTTCCTTGGGGACATACACCGTACCACTAGCACCCGTATGAAGAGGATTCAGCGCAATCCCGCTTCCGCCGCGGGTGGCCAAAGCAACGGGCTGGTTAGGAACGACCTTGGAAAACGCCGCCAGTCGATCTATGGGTTTGAGGGTTTCTGCGTCATAAAAGGTGAGGGTCTGGAAGGGCGTGGCGCCATTGGCAAGCACCGCGACCTGATTACCACGTATGGCGAGCATCGTCGGCAGATTGGGGGTCCCATTCAAGCGGCCTACAGGGGCCACCGTTCTCCCGGTGGGTAGTATGGCTTTGAGCGGTATCGCCTTTACGCCGTTCATCGCCGCCCATTCGGATGGGTATTCTGCCTGACTAACCGGAAAAGGACCGGCCAAAGCCGTTCGAATCAGAGCCAGAGCCAGAGCGGACATTGCGCATAGCATGGTTAAATGAAGCGGCCGGATCATTCTTTATTTCCTCATTATGATGCGAAGACTACGGGCATTTAAGTTGCCACAGGCTTGATCACTACCCTTTGTCAAATCATGACGGCATAACTTGACAAAGTGCGCTGCGTCATAAGACGCAGCGCCGCAAAACGGCTTAGAACTTGGCCGCTACCGTCACAAAATACTGACGGGGAGCTCCCGGATCAGCCAAAATGGCGCCGGCACTGTTACCACCGAAGTACCCACCACTGGTGATGTACTCAATGGGGTTATACTGGGCATCGAAGAGATTATATATTCCCACGGAGAGCTTCACGTCTTTCAGAGTGGGGATGTATTGATTCAATCGGGTCGTTTTTACCCCCAGGCTAAGATTGGAGATATTGTATCCCGGCTGTTTCTGGTGCGATGGCGCACCGGTCACGTTGTTGAAGAGGTACTGTGAACTGGTGTACTGATCCACGAACTGTGGAGAGAACAGAAAGCCATGATAGTAGTACCGATAGTCAAGACCAGCGCTCATAGTGAGGTCGGGGCTATAAGATACATTGGCGCCATATAATATCGTGCCACCACCCTGCGGAGTATATGAGGTATAGTACGAATGATTGAGTGCCAGATTGGCGAACAGGTGCCAGTTCCAGGAGGGGTTGTCGGCGATGGCGATATTCACGCCATTCACCACCGCATCGGCCGAAGCGAACTTGGTCTGTGCAATGTTCGTCAGATAGGTCGCTATGGTCTCATTAGCCAGATGATCATTGTAGTAGTTGATATTGAACGTGAAGTTGTGCAGCAACATCCAGTTGTGCACTAGAAACTTGGCTCCGACTTCATAATCTGTGCTTTTTACCGGCTTCAAACTGTTGAAGTCTATGCTGCCTCCGTGGCTATTGTAGGCACCAAAGTTATTATCAGTGGGGTTTTGATAAGACCGCGCATAATGGGCATAGAGTGAACCCCACTTTACCGGGGCAAAGCGCACCCCAACCGAAGGTTCAAGACCGGATATGGTATCCGCAGCACTATTGATCAGCGTCTGATTTTGGGCACCCGCAGGAAGATTGGTGAATACCTGATCTCCATTATTGTACATTTGAGTCTGGTACTGGACCGCTGCAACGCCTGGCGTAATCTTTAGGCCGGATAACGGCGTAATCGTATCCTGAATAAATCCCGCCAAATAGTTGTTATAAAGAACGTCGCTATTGTACTGACTGGGGAACGACGGACTGGTGCCCAGAAGCGTATTATACCCGGCATACCGGCTGGTGTATTGCTGATGAATCCACGACCCTCCAGCCTTCAGCAGATTCATCGGCAACTGCCAGTCGAAATACAGCTTGTCCCCATAGGTGTCCGATGTCGGATCGTAATACTCGGAATTCGCGCTGTTTCCCGGCGTGTAATTGGTGATGCGATAATGGAGTCGGTAACCATGGCGATACCAGGCCATTTCGTGCAGCGTGACGTCCCTGCTGAGGTGAAGGTTCAGCTTGGAATACAGCATGTAGTCCTGCACTTTCAGCTGTTTAAACCAGACAGACTCAGGCAGTGATGCGTAAAACCCGCTGGTCTGTTGGCTATACAAAGGCGCGTTGGCATTCAAGCCCTGGGCAGTAACGCCCTGTATGGGGGTCACCGGTATGAAATTGGGCCGGAACTCACGCGAGCTGTCGACATAGCCGCCAAGGCTAAAGGTACCACTTCTGAAGGTCTTTACCGCCTTGCCAAAATAGGCGAAGGACTGGGATGGAGCGCTGAACGAACCCGTCCGGAAGGTGTTATTTTTCGTATAACCCCCGGCCAGAATCGCGGACCAGCCATCGTACATTCCCGTTTTGAGATCGAAGTTGTAGCCGAGCGTGCCGTTACTTCCAAAGGTAGTACCTATCTCGGCGCTCGGTTTTACGGATGGCTGCAACGGCACAAAGTTGATGGTGCCACCGATACTGTCGAACCACCGACCGGCTGGATTGCCAGGACCATAGGTTACGTTGATGCCATGGATCATCTGCAGAATAGGAATTTCGTTGGAGTCCCAACCACCATTGTGGGAAATCAAATTGTTCATGGGGATTCCGTCAAACAGCACCGTCAAGCCATTGCGCTCGACGTCACCATTCACGGATGACCACCCCACCTTCACGCCGCGCACAGCGATTTCATAGCGCGCGGTCGAGGCGATGCCACCGTATCCACGTACCGCGACACCAGGCGCCAGAGACAGCGCTTGCGCCGCCCCTGCGGCAGGGCCTACGCCCTGAATTTCACGTCTCCCAAGAACCGCCTGAGATTGCGTGGACTCAAAAACTTTCTTTTTGGTCAGCTTGCCGTCGGTACTGGCCAGCGCCTTGGCAGATTCAGAAAACGCATTGGCCGAAGCGTTTACTTCGCCAACACTGGTAGATTGTGCGCCTGAACTATGCACTTGCGAAACGTCGATAGCAGACGCCGAGTTGGTACCATACGCCGCTGTTAACGTGCTCAAAGTACAAATTCCCGCAGCGCTCATGGCGAACAATAACGGGTTCATACGATACCGCTTATTCATTTCTGGCTCCTGTATAAGAATATGCTCGCATAAAATCACACGATTTCATTATGTTGCCAAAGCAACAGGCAAAATGGTACAGGAGAATTGTGACACCACTATTACGCCATAATGACCATAATATGACATTCCAACATTCAAAAACCGGGGAGAATAGAGTTCCCCCCGGCCAAACATGTTACTTCATTCAGCTAAAATGAGGCACTTACACTGACATAAACCGCACGTGGCATGCCTGGTTCCCCCAGTAGCTGTCCAGCCACCCCATAATAGCCACCACCAGAAATATACTCATAATTATTATACTGCTTATTCAGCAGATTGAGGACCGTTACATTAACAGCGGCATCGTGCATCCCGGCAAACAGGTATCTTTTTGATACCTTGACTCGCAGCGAGGCGTTGAATATACCGAAACTGGGCAATTTCTGATTTGTGGGGGCTCCAGTGTTGTTGTTGTAGATATTCTGAACGCCGGTGTACTGCCACCAGACTCGTGGCTCAAACAGAATACCCGCATGATAAAACTGATAATAGGCACCAATGTTGGCGGTTTGTTCCGGCACATTAGAAATAGGCAGGCCAGCGTATGATACGCCATGACCTGTAGTATAGTTCGAGTAGGTGGCCTTCTCGAAGCTCACGTTGGAGAACAGGTAAAGATTGTAAAGGGGATTATCGTCCATCGACAGATTGACCCCGCTGAATACTGACGAACCAGATGCGAAGCGCGAGTAAAGATGGTTTACTACCGGGATGGGAATGATTTCATTGGTATCATCCAGGTGGTAGTAGTTCGCATTGAAGACGGCATGATGCAGTAGGCCATAATTTTTGACATACGTTTTCACGCCGACCTGGTACTGTGTCGACTTCTGAGGCTGCAAAGTGGACGTCAGTTCATGAGCATATGTCCCGGTGGCTCCGGCCGGCGCCTTGTAGCCAGTGGCGTAGTTACCATATAGTGCAACGTTGGGCGTCACTTTATAGTTGACGCCGATAGATGGCTCAAACTCCGTAAAATTCGTCGATGAGTTTGGCTGGTAATCGCCATTATGACCGATCAGGTTAGCCACACTCGTGGGGAACTGGGCAGCAGAGTTGTTCACAAAATTTGTTTGGAATTGAACCACGCGAATACCGGGCGTAATGCGCAGGCTGTGGATGGGACGAATGACGTCTTGGACAAAGGCTGCAAGGTCCGTCATGTAGAGATACGAACTATGGAACGCGCTTGGCAAGGATGGACTATTGTACACGGGAGAGCCGTTGATGATTACGTTATTACCGGCGTTAGGGCTTAGCGAATCATAGGTTGCAATCTGGTTCTGATTATAAAAATACAACAGGGAGTTATATTTCGAATTCAGGAAATACCCACCGAGCGAAATGTTGTTGTATGGCGCATTCACGGTCAGATAAAGTTTGTCCCCGTAGGTATGATCGGAGGCGTTATAATACTGATTGAGCACGTTGGCAGCATTGCCAGTATTGTTGTAGTGCAGATGCACGCGGTCGCCATACCGATACCATAATAGGTTATGGAACGCGATGTTGTGTGTAAGGTGTTGTTCAAATCGAGAATAAATGAGGTAGGTCTTTATAAAGGCTTCTTTCCAGTAAACAGAATAAGGGAGGGTAGTATAAAACCCCGTGGTTTGCTGACTGTAGATAGGGCCTGGATTCACATTTCCGGTGTTTGTGTTGACTCCGTAAATGGTGACATTCGGATTGGCGGCTACCGGGATTGGTAACGGTCTGTAGGCAACGGAACGAGAGACATAACCACCAAAACTGAGGTGACCACCACGGAATATTTTTCGTACTTTTCCATAATACGCGTAGTTGTTCCCAGGATTGTTGAAGCCATATCCATTCAAATAATTGCCGCTGCTACCGACCCCGCCCGCAATGATCCCTGACCAGCCATCGTGCTGGCCAGTGCGAACGTTGAAGTGGATACCTTTAGAATCAAAACTCCCATAGTACATGCCTATGGATGCCCCAGCCTTCTTGGTCGGTTGCAGCGGCGAAAAATTAACGGAGCCGCCAATATTGTTATACCAACGATTCAGCGGATAGCCTGGACCGTAAGTTACCGTAATGCCCTTGATCATGGACATTTGTGGCAGCTCCGAGCCCTGCCAGACGCCGTAAGCCGGATCAACCATGGGCACGCCGTCGAAGGTGACCATGACCGTACCATCATTCGCGTTGCCCGCAATGTTTCCCCAGCCTGTCTTCATGCCATTAATGCTGATCGACGAGCGTGGCGCGCCACTTGGCCCGTTGGTGACAACGTTGACCCCTGGCGCTACGGCAAGTGCCTGTGCCGCCCCACCCGCGGGGCCTGCGGTGGCCATCTGACGCTTATTGATTACTTTCACCGATTGGGTGGAATTGAATACCTGTTTTTTTGTGGGGAGATGAGCCAGCGTGTCTAAAGCGCCCGTGTTAGAGGACACCTCTCCGACACTGATGCTGCTGGACGAGGTGGTGGGAGCGGTTACACCGGCAGCAAATGCCATGCCGGAAATTCCACACAAACCAGCAGCAATCAATGCACTAAATAAGGGATGATAACGATACTGATGTTTCACGGACATACTCCTTTTGTTGTAGTTACGGTTGAGTTACTTCGCGGCCTTTGCGGCAATACCAATCTCACTGACCCCTGCCTTCTGGCAGACATCCATGACGTCAACGAAATCTTGAAACGGTACGACCTTATCGGCCGCTATGGTGATCTGGGTCTTGCCGGGGTTGCCGTCGTTCGCCAACATTTTTGTAGTGCGGCCAAAGCATAGTGATGGCCCTTCACATTCACCGTGCCATCCTTTTCGATGTTGGATGATCTCGACCCGGCCCTTCTTCCGCTCGAAGTAGCGACGTTCCATCAGCCCGCCCTCACCACGGCAGCTGCCACCTTTGGCGTCGCGGTCTGGATATTCCCCTTACCGTCGGTGATCGGGTGCCCGTCCATGCGGTTGAGCAACATGGTCTTCACCGAATCCAACTGCAGCAGGATCTGCCGCACCTGATTATTGAAGGCATTGAAAGCCACCAAGCCGGTCATGGCGATGAAAAGGCCGGTGGCGGTGGCGACCAGGGCATCGGCCACCCCGCCAGTCACCGCCGTCGGCGCGTGCCCCGGTGCGGCCAATACGGAGAAGGCGTGAAACATGCCGATGATGGTGCCGAAAAGGCCGAGCAGCGGAGCCAGGGTAATGATGGTGTCCAACAGCCACAGCCGACGATCCAGTTGCGGCGCCATGACCAGGATGCTCTCTTCCAGGCGACTGGCGAGTGCTTCACCCTGCACATGCCCTGAGTGGCTCGCCGCCGTTTTCAGAAGTGCTGCCTCCGGCAATGCGCCAGCGTCCTCCGCGAGAGTTTGCAGGGCGTCTCGATCCAATCGCCCGTGCTGGGCGAGCTCCTGCACAAAGACGGTGCCGCGCAGGATAGTGCGACGCAGATACCAGAAACGGTCGACAATGATACCCAGGGCGACCATAAGAAGACCGGCGAGCACATAAAGCACACCGTCAGAGTAGTTGGCGAGATGGATGAGATAAGCAGTATTCATCAATAAAACTCCGCAAAATATCAAATAGAAACGGCGCCGAAGCAGCGCGCGGAAGAAGAAAAATCGGTGAAGGGAGTGTTACCTCCTACGGGACGTACAGCCATCTCGCTGACGTGCCGGAACGTTTCGGGGGGATTGAACTGATAGCCGCGTCCACGGAGCGTGACGATGCAGTCGTCGAAACCGAGGAAACGCAGGCGGCTACGTAAGGCGCTGATCACCAAGCGGGCATCGATGGCAGATGTTGTTTCCGCTTTGGACAACGTTTGCTGCAGGAGTTTCAGTGATAAGACACACTGGGGATGACCCCAGAATAAGGCCATTACAGTAAACAGCGCGTCTTTTATGGCGACAGATCGTCCCGCGCTACTTAACGTCTTGCGGGATTGATCGATCTGCAGTGGACCATAGGTGAGCGTCGTGATAGCCGTCTGCTGAATGAGCCTTTCCAGGTGGCGGGCGACATCCACAGAGGGGTCGTCGAGGTCCACCATGTTCTCGATAATCTGAGATTTCAGGAAAGCAGGCGCAGCAGAGCCTCTGGGTAAATCTATAGCCGTTATTGGGCAGGATGTGTGGGTAGCCCACTTGACATGCGCTTTCCAGTCGGCCCAACTGCTTTCCAGCGGCTTGCCGGCGAGAAAGAGAATTGGGGTGAGTCGCTGCGCGCTCAAGGCGATCTTGCAGCGATGCAGGTCGCTGACCCGAAATATCGACCCGGTATAGGCAGACAATCGATCAAGCAAGGCGTGAGTAATCAGCGTGTTCCGCTCCAGCACCACCAGCGGGTGTGCTGAGCTTTGTATTACGGCGTTCATGCGGCTACCTCTTATATGCGCCGGGTTGTATCCGACAACATCAAAAGTGGAGGTCTTTTGCCTCCTGGAATAGCCCCTATGCTAACAGCCGAATATTGCATCCATGTGTCACTGGGGTGGCGTTTTTATGATGTTTTTATGACGCTTTCATGACATTTCACGCATTCTTTGGCGGTGAAAAGCGGTATCCGAAACTGTGCACTGTTTCCAGCCAGCCTTTGGCCCCGGCACTTTCCAGAATCTTGCGTAAACGATAAATCTTGACTACCAGAGTATTGGGAGCGAGATAGGCGCCCTTACCGCCCCACAGGATGTCGGCAATCTGATCGTTGGAAACGACCTCGTCCGGATGGGTAGCGAAATAGTAAAGCAGATAGAAAAGCCGCCGCGGCAGATGAATTTCCTGGCCCAATATCCAGACACGCAATGACACGAGATCAATGCAGAGGTTTTCCTCTTCACCCACCCGTGTCGGGGCATGTGTGCGCAGCTTTTTGAGGAGACCTCGCACCTGGGCGGTCAAAATTTCCAATCCCAGACTGACGGGGATATAAGCTTGCGCACCTACTTCCAGCGCTGCAACGGCGTTGGGTTCGTGATGGTCTTCTTCTGCACTACTGCCAACCACCAGAAAGGGCAAATCGTCCTGATGGAATGCCAATTGCTGGCGCCGCAGCCAGTCACCCACCGCGGCAGACCATCCGAGCAGAACAAACACTTCAGGATCCCAGTACCGCATCAACTGCTCGGCTTCGGGGCGCTCCGTGACCCGTCTTACCTGGCCGCCCGCGCGTTCCAGAGCCACTTCCACAGCGACGATCGTTTTACCGTTGGTTCGTGCATTCACCAGCAGAAGGATCCGTGGGCCTTGCGGTGATCCGCCCCCGGATCGGTGGGGGGAAGTTCGCGTCTGCGCCAACATTGCCGTGCGTAGCACATGCACAGTGTGTACCGCAATACTGTTTAATAAAATTAACAACATAGGGAACATCCCATGCTCGCCGTGAACGCGACAAGCAAATGGAAGAAACTCACCGGCGCATTGTTGAGGGAATCGATGGTGCTGAGTTGGGGTACGTATGTGCCCATGGACTGACTCATGCAGTTCTCCTTATAGGGGCTAGTATTGCGGCTCCGCATAGGATAATTGACTTATGTGACACTAGTATGAAGATTGCATGACTTTTTTATGACAATTTACGCGGGCATATCCCCAGACCAAGGGGTATCGCTAGCGACTACGACGGCGCAATGGACCGGATGGATACTTGGCGGACCAACCCAGCCATCAGGCCGGAGATATTTCGCGCAAGTGTTGGGCATGGAAAGCGAGATGCTCACCGATGAAGCTGGCGATAAAGAAGTAGCTGTGATCATAGCCCTCGTGCCAACGCAGAATCAGCCGGACATCTTTCAGTTCTTCGAGCCAGTGTGTCTTCAGTTCGGCCTCCAGAAAAGGATCAGCGCGCCCCTGATCAATGAGAAGGGGCGTGGTTGTCGTTCCGGCAGTCTCCTTCAGCAGGGCCAGAGTGTCGTAGCTCCGCCAGCGCCGCTGATCCGGCCCGAGATAAGCGGCGAAGGCTTTCTGTCCCCAGGGACTGCGACTGGGAGCGCAGACAGGGGCGAAGGCTGAGATGGAGCGATATTTGTCGGGATGAAGCAGCCCGCAGACCAGAGCGCCGTGACCGCCCATGGAATGGCCACAGATGCCTTGTTGCTGGGGATTCACGGGAAAATACCGATCGATCAATGCGGGCAACTCTTCGGTCACATACCGATGCATCTGGTAATGGGCCGACCAAGGGGCCGCCGTCGCATCCACATAGAACCCCGCCCCGCTACCAAAATCCCAGTCGTTATCCTCGCCAGGGATACCGGTCTGACGCGGGCTGGTGTCCGGCGCGACGAGGATCAGGCCCCGTTCCGTCGCATAGCGCTGGGCACCGGCCTTGATCATGAATGTCTCTTCGGTGCAGGTCAGGCCCGCCAAAAAATAAACGACGGGCAGTCGTTGATCTGCCCTATGGGGCGGGAGAAAGACCGAGAAGCGCATGGGTGCATGGCAGATATCGGAGTGGTGCTGGTAGCGCTGCACCGATCCGCCGAAACAGGCATGCGCCTCCAATAGTTCCAGTTCGGTTGTCATCAGCCGCCCTTAAAAGGTCAGCACGGTGCGGATGGACTCACCCTTGTGCATCAGATCAAAAGCGGTATTGATCTCTTCCACCGGCAGGGTATGAGTGATCATTTCGTCGATATGAATCTTGCCTTCCATATACCAGTCGACAATCTTGGGCACATCGGTGCGGCCCTTGGCGCCACCGAAGGCGGAACCGCGCCAGTTGCGGCCGGTGACGAGTTGGAAGGGACGGGTGCGGATTTCCTGACCGCTACCCGCCACGCCGATGATGATACTGGTGCCCCAGCCCTTGTGGCAGCATTCCAGCGCCTGGCGCATCAGGTCCACGTTGCCGATGCACTCGAAACTAAAGTCAGCGCCGCCCTTGGTCAGACTCACCAGATAGGGCACCAAGTCACCCTCAACTTCTTTGGGATTGACGAAGTGGGTCATGCCGAACTGCTCGGCCAGCGCCCGCTTCGTCGGGTTGATATCGACCCCGACGATCATATCGGCACCGGCCATGCGCGCGCCCTGCACTACATTGAGCCCGATCCCGCCGAGCCCGAAGATCACGACTTTATCGCCGGGGCGGACCTTGGCAGTGTGGATCACCGCACCGACACCAGTGGTGACCCCACATCCGATGTAGCAGACCTTGTCGAAGGGGGCATCTTTCCGAATTTTCGCCAAGGCGATCTCGGGGAGCACGGTGTAATTGGCAAAGGTACTGGTACCCATGTAGTGATACAGGAGTGTACCGTTGATGGAAAAGCGGCTGGTGCCATCGGGCATCACGCCGCGCCCCTGGGTTTCGCGAATAGCCTGGCAGAGATTGGTCTTGCCGCTCAGACAGTATTCGCACTCCCGGCATTCGGGGGTGTAGAGCGGGATGACGTGATCGCCCGGTTTTAGCGAGCGCACGCCCGGTCCAACCTCCACCACCACGCCCGCACCTTCATGGCCCAACACCGTCGGAAACAGCCCCTCGGGGTCCATACCGGAGAGGGTGTAGGCATCGGTATGGCAGACGCCGGTCGCTTTGATCTCCACCAGTACCTCACCGGTACGGGGGCCTTCCAGTTGCACAGTTTCGACGACGAGGGGCTGATTGGCAGCATAGGCGACGGCAGCACGGATATCCATGGGATTTCTCCAGTAGTTTCAGGTGGTGTAATGTAAAAAGTCAGACAGGTTCAGCGGGAGACGAGGCACCATCATGGGTGCATTCATCGTGAGCATAGCCGATCGAAGCCATCTAACCCGACGAATCGGTCTTTTCAAAGCGCAGCGCTGCCGAATTCAGACAGTAGCGCAGCCCCGTCGGCGCCGGGCCATCGGGAAACACATGCCCCAGATGGCTATCGCAACGGGCACAGCGGATTTCCGTGCGAACCATACCGTGGCTGGCATCGCGAATCTCGCGGATATGATCAGGCGCATAAGGCTCCCAGAAACTCGGCCAGCCCGTCCCCGACTCAAACTTGGCCGTAGAACGAAACAACGGCAGACTGCATAAACCACAGACAAAAACCCCATCCCCCTTTTCATGTAACAGGCCGCCGCAAAAGGGCGGCTCCGTACCATGCTCAAAAAGCACATGACGCACCTCGGCAGACAAGCCCTGCGCCATTTTTGAGCGCTTACCGGCGTCAATCGGGGTCAAATCAAAACCAGCAGACGAACAGATCATTGCTATAATCTCCGTTAAGTTTTGCGCAATAATTGCGGAAAACGCGCGTGCAGTTTCTCCACCTTCGGCTGCGCCACCATGCAGATATAGGGCTGATCGGGATGCCGACGGGCATAATCCTGATGCGTGTCTTCGGCGGGATAGAAATGCGTCAAGGGTGCGATTTCGGTGACAACGGGCCCATCAAAAACATCCGCCTGATTGAGCTGCGTCACATAATCCCGTGCCATCGCCGCCTGCGCATCGTTCAGAGTAAATATGACGGAGCGGTACTGCGTCCCCACATCATTCCCCTGCCGGTTATGCTGCGTCGGATCGTGGGCCACCGCAAAAAAGACCTGTAACAAACGGCCAAAAGATAATACTTTTGGATCATAGTGAATCTCTATCGCTTCAGCATGGCCTGTTGCGCCGCCGCACACCGCCCGGTAATTCGCGGTCGCCGCCGCGCCCCCCGCATAACCAGACACTACCCGTGTCACCCCGGCAAGTTCCAGATACACCGCCTCCACACACCAGAAGCAGCCCCCCGCCAGCACCGCCACACCCGGCGCATCGGCGGCGGGATCCTCGCGGCTGGGAGCAGGCATCGTTAAAGCCATGACATGCACTCCATGAGCGCCCGTAGCCCTTGACCGGAGCGGGCATTGCCCTGAGCATAACCGCAAAATCTCACCAAACCAAATGTCAACAGGCGATGTGCCAGACTCCGGCGCATTTGCTAGTATTCACGTTCTGGCGAGGTTCGTTTTGCAAAACTTCTGGAGAATGGGGCATGGAAACTGAGAATCAGAGCCGAGTAACAAAAGGGCGCATTGGATTCAGAAAAGCCGCAGGACTGCGGTTTGCGGCGCTGCTTTTCGGCCCGCTGGCGCTCGCCGGGTGCGCAAGCAGCCAGAATCTCAAATCTGCGGAACATCTGGTGCAAAACAACTTCCACGGCCAGGCCCACGTAATCAAAGTCTTTCCTGGCCCCACCAAAAAGCTTACAGGCATCGTCGCCGAGAATGCCCAGCATCAGCAGGGCATACTCTGGATGTTGTCCAACCGCTACCTCCTGCTCGGCCCGGTAGTGAACGATAAGGGCCACGATATCACCCGGACGGCTACAAAAAAGTATCTGGTCCAACCCAGGAAGGTCCCCGCCGAACAGATTGCCTTGGCGGCAATGAAGGCACCGGGCTTCACGATAGGCCATGCAGGCCCACTGATCGTGGTGTTTATGGATCCCAACTGTATCTACTGCCATCTGCTCTGGAAAGCGTTACAAGAACCCGTCGCCGAAGGTCAACTCCGGGCAAAACTAATCCCGGTCGGCTTTCTGAAAGACTCCAGCGTCGCCAAGGCGGCCACAATTCTCGCCGCCAAAGATCCGGCAGTTGCATGGGCGAATAACGAGAAAGGATTTGACGAGAATACCGAGGAAGGCGGCACCCGGCCCTTAGCACAGATTCCTCCAAAGGACATAGCAGCCATCAACACCAACACCGCGTTGCTTCAGTCCAGCGGCGAAGAAGCGACACCAACCCTGCTCTTCTGTCAGAAGAATGCACCAGACGCCAACGCATCAGCGGGTAAAACCGACCGGCAGATGACCCTGGAACATGGCATCGCCATGCATGCACTTCCCACGCTGATCAAGTCGCTCGATGGCAATGTGAGCGCGGATGGCTGCATACCCTGATCTCCGCCGGGCTGGCGCATTTCCGATACCAGCCGACTTCCCTCGCAGTCAGCCCTTGGTTATATTCCGTCTATGCACAGCTCCACACACGATGATCTGGTCATCCTCGGCGGCACCTTCGATCCCATCCATTACGGGCACCTGCGCGCCGTGGAAGAGGTGCGGCAGGCCCTAGGCATCGCCCAGGTGATGCTGATCCCGGCCGGGCACCCACCCCACCGCCAAAGCCCCTGGGCTGATGCCCGCCATCGTCTGGTCATGACCCGCATCGCCGTCGCCCACCACCCGCACTTCACGGTCAGTTCCTGGGAAGTGGAGCGGGAAGGGCCGTCCTACACCGTCGACACCCTCACGGCACTGCGCCAGCAGCGCCCGGATGCAGTCCTCGCCATGGCCATCGGCATGGATGCCTTTCTGCGCTTCGACACCTGGCACCGCTGGCAGCGCATTTTGGACCTCACCCATCTCATTGTTACCGGGCGCCCCGGCTGGCCCGCTGCCGAATTACCGGAAGCCCTGCGTCAGGCCTTATACCAGCGCCGTTGTGAGGATGTGAGCACCCTGCGCCAGACGCCGGCCGGGCGTATTTTGTTTCACACAGTCACCGCGCTGGAGATTTCCGCCACCAGCATCCGCAGCCTGCTCGCCAGTCATCAAAGTCCGCGTTTCCTGTTACCTGACGAAGTATTGGATTATATTGATGCCGAAGGGCTCTACCATAGCCCGTAACCAACACAAAGGATCATAACACTTGGCGACAGCAGAAACCCTCCGCGACCTGGCCCTCTCCGTTCTGGATGAACACAAAGCGCTCGACATCAAGAGCATTGATGTCCGCAAACAGACCGACATCACCGACTATCTGATCATTGCCTCCGGCACATCCGACCGGCACCTGCGGGCGCTGGCCGACGCCGTGATGGCACGCATGCGCGAAGAGGGTGTAAAACCCATAGGCAAGGAAGGTCTCACCGTGGGCGACTGGGCGCTGGTGGATCTCGGTGACGTCGTCGTCCATGTGATGCGCCCGGAAGTGCGCGATTTTTACCAGTTGGAGCGGCTCTGGGGAGAACTCCCGCAGATGCGCGGTCAAGGCGAGGGGCGCTGATCCGCAATGCGCCTCTGGGTGCTGGCGATCGGCAGCAAAATGCCGGCATGGGTAGAGGCGGGCGTCGCCGGATATACCGAACGGATGCCTCCACAATTGCGTGTCGAGTGGCGCGCACTGCCGCTGGCACGACGCGGGCGCAGTGGGGACCCGGTACGCTGGCGACGCGAAGAGGGTGAACGGATTCTGGCAGCAACCCCCAGTGGTGCCGAGCGGGTAGCGCTGGAAGTGGGCGGCAAGCAACTGGACAGCGAGGCCTTAGCGCAGCGCGTCGACACCTGGTTTGGCGGCGGGCGCGATGTGGCGCTGTGGATCGGCGGCCCCGATGGCCTCGATCCGGCCCTGCAACCGGACTGGCGCTGGTCCCTGTCGCCCTTGACCCTCGCGCACCCGGTGGTGCGCGTCGTGCTGGCTGAACAATTATACCGGGCCTGGAGCATTCAGGCCGGATTACCTTACCATCGTGGCGGAGAGGAGTGACGCTGACGTGAACACGCTATGGAACCGAAGTCTCTATCCCCGTCTGGGGATGGCACTGGCCCTGAGTCTAGGTCTCGGCGCCTGTGCACAGATAGTGCAGGTCAGCCCGCAACAGAGTGCCTCAGACGCCGTTGCGGTACAGGCGGGCAGGGAGCGCATCCTCGCCCTCTCGCCGGCGGTCAACACGCGGCAACTGGCGCCGGTACAGAAGGCCCTGAGCGCCGCACGGGAAGCAGTGGCGCGTGGCGATTATGTGTATGCTGACCGTCAGACCCTGCTCGCCAAAGTGCTGCTGGATAATATCCAGATCCGCCTGAACGCATCAACCAGCAGCGGCCAGCGCGCCATGCTGAAAAGTCAGATCGGCAATTTGCAAAGTCAGATTGCTTCGACCCGCCAGCAAATCGACGTCACCAAGGCGCAGATCGCCAAGGAGGCCCAATGATCCGCGCCCGTCACCTCATCGCCGCAGCCCTGCTCATTGCACTGCCCAGCTTAGCGGCAGCCGATACCGCCACCACGCAAGCTTTGCAGCAAGCCCTCCAACGCCTGCAAAATGTGCAGCGCAGTGGTCCGCCAATGCCTTCCGCCACCTTGTCCGGCCTGCACACCAGCCTTCAGATGATGACTCGCGACCAGATCAACCCTGCCCTTTTCCAGGTCGATCAGGCCATTTTTAATGCGCGTCTCTCTGGCCTTTACGAACAACGCCAACAGGCGGCAAAACAAAACCGGCTCAGCAGCCTGCAGCGACTGGTGCAGTCGTTGACCCGCCAGCACCAGTCGCTGCAGAGCGAATACGGCAGACTGCGCGAACAACTGGCGAGCAAAACCATGAGCGGCGCCCAGACCCAGCATCTGCAAGCCGAAATCCAGCAGCAGCGGCAGATGCTGCAGTCTGAAGAGCAGCGCCTTGCCGGGATGGCGACACAGCAGGGCGCCACACCCATCCCAAGCGCCTCCACCAGCCCACTCACAACGCTGCCCGGCTACGGCAAGGCGCTGACGGTATACGCCCAAGTCCGGGCCGCCAGCGACGGAGTCCATGTCACGATGCCGGTAACCAGTCTGTTCGGCAACGAAAATCGGCTTTCTGTTGACGGTAAACAGCGTTTGCAGGCCATCTCCGGTATCCTCAAGCAGACGGCAGCCAGTGAAATACTGGTGCGGGTAGCACCACAGCCCTTGGGTGCCAATGTTGCCACCCAACGTGCCGAAAACATCCTCCGTACCCTGCGCCGCAACGGTATCCCCGATAAAGTGCTGGCTCTGGCTACCGGCGCCGGCCTCAGCACAGGCACGGCTGAACTGCTGTTGGTGAATACCAGCCCGGCTCCGTGACCCGCATGATTCTCGCCTCGGCCTCACCACGCCGCTTAGCCCTACTCCAGCAGTTGGGCTATGCGCCAGAGGTTTTGGCCACTGCCGTGGATGAGACCCCGCGGCCCGGCGAGACCCCGGACGCCCTCGCTCAGCGTTTGGCCCATAGCAAAGCGCTTGCTGCCGCAGTGGCGAAGCCCGAAGCCATCATCCTGGCGGCAGACACCGTCGTGGCGCTGGGTGATCGCGCCTTCGGCAAGCCCTGCAATTTCGATGAAGCCATGCAGATGTATACCGTGCTCGGTGGCCTCTGGCATCAGGTGCATACGGCTATCGCGGTTCTCCATCAAGGCCAGGTAGACCTGCGCCTGTGCAGCAGCGCCGTCCGCTTGCGCCCCCTTAGCAGCGCGGAGATGCGTGCCTACTGGGACACCGGCGAACCGGTTGACAAGGCCGGGGCCTATGCGATTCAGGGCATCGGCGCAGTCTTTGTCAGCGGCTTGCAGGGATCTTACAGCGGCGTCATGGGCCTGCCCCTTTTTGAAACGGCAGAGATGCTTGCTGCTTGCAACCTCTCCCCCCCTTGCCTCTCAGGACATCCATGAGCGAAGAACTGCTGATCAACGTCACCCCCCAGGAAATCCGCGTCGCGCTGGTGGATAACGGCGTCCTCCAGGAGCTCCAGGTCGAGCGCAGCGGTCATCGCGGCCTAGTGGGCAATATCTATAAAGGCATCGTCCGCCGCGTCCTGCCCGGTATGCAGGCAGCTTTCGTTGATGTCGGCCTGGAACGCACCGCCTTCCTCCACGCCGCGGATATTCAGGATGACAACGAGGAAGTGCAAGGCGAAACGGATATCGAAACCCGTGCTGGCCACCACGAGGTCCGCAACGTCTGCGCCCTGCTCCACGAAGGGCAGGAAGTGTTGGTGCAGGTCATCAAGGATCCTCTCGGCAGCAAAGGCGCACGCCTCTCCACCCGCATCACGCTGCCAGGGCGTTATCTGGTTTACATGCCCTTTGTGCCGCGCATCGGCGTCTCCACCCGCATTGAATCGCCGGAAGAACGTTTCCGGCTCAAGGAACAGCTTAAATCCGCGATCCCGCCCGAAGAGGCCGGCGGCTACATCATCCGCACCCTCGCGGAAGGCGTGGAAGAAACCGATTTTGCTGGGGATATCGACTTTCTCCGGCGCCTGTGGGACTCCATCCGCGCCCGACTGGAGCGCAGCCCTGCCCCCAGCCAGATTCACAGCGACCTCAACCTCGCCATGCGTATGATGCGTGATGTGATGTCCGACAATATCCAACGGGTACGTATTGATTCGCGGGAAACTGTCGATGCTGCTCTGGCCTTCTGTCAGGGTGTCATCCCAGAAGTGGCTGATCGCATTGAGCACTACAGCGGAGAGCGTCCGCTCTTCGATCTTTATAATGTCGAGGACGAAATTGAGCGCGCCCTGCAAAGCCGGGTCACGCTCAAGTCCGGTGCCTACCTCATCATCGACCAGACCGAAGCGCTGACCACAGTGGACGTCAACACCGGCGGCTTCGTGGGGCGACGCAATCAGGAAGAAACCATCCTCAAGACCAACCTGGAAGCCGCCGCCGCGATTGCCCGCCAGATGCGCCTGCGCAACATCGGCGGCATGATCATCATCGACTTTATCGACATGGAGGACGAGGAGCACAAACGTCGGGTCCAGCGTGCGCTGGAAAAGGGCATCCAGAGCGACCGCACCCGCTGCAACATCACCCAGATATCCTCTCTGGGTTTGGTGGAAATGACCCGCAAACGCACCCGCGAAAGCCTGCGCCAAACCCTCTGCGAACCTTGCCCCTACTGCCACGGCCGCGGCTTCATGAAAACCGCAGAAACCATTTGCTACGAAGTCCTTCGTGAGATCGTCCGCGAAACCCGCGCCTACCCCGCCGAACGCTTCGTGGTTCTGGCCTCCCCGCAGGTCATGGAGAAGCTGTTAGACGAGGAAAGCACCAGCCTTGCGGCACTGGAGGAGTTTATCGGCCGACCCATCAAGGTGCAGGCGGAGGCGACGTATACACAGGAGCAGTACGACATCATTCTGATGTGATTAAGGCTGAATCCACCAGAGGGACCCGCTTTACCTTACCGTACTACCACTCACCTTTTGCTCGCCTAACGGGGTAGGTGTTCCGCGCGATCCCCGTTTATGGGCACGGCCGGGTCTGTTACGGGTTATTGCCATGGCGGCGGGTATGCGCCCCGCCTTGCAAGGAATATGTCGCTGCAATGCTCTAAAGATGCTAAAGTTCTGAGCAGATGATGATGAGGCTAAAAGGTATTTTATCACCTCGCCGAATTTCCGCTTTAACGGCGCCTGGTCTCCATAAATAAGGGACTGTTCATGATCAGAATCCCCGATGTGATGCGGTTATCGCTACGGCAGCGGCTTCTTCGCTTTGCTGCTAAAACGCGGGTGGTTCTCCGTCTGGATGTTTGGTTTCCTCAGATACCGATGTCGCTTGCTGTGGGGCTGTTGGGGGTACTGGCGATCCTGAATGCGTTGCCGCATCTTACTCAAATATTCCCGGAACTGGCCGATATCGCGCCATCCACCCGCCTAAGCCAGGCCCCGCTCTTATCGGCACTGGGCACGATACCCGAGGCGGTTGTCGGTATCGTTTTACTACTGATGGCCTTCGGATTGCTGTTTCTCTCCCGATTTTCCTGGGCGATTACGGTAGTGCTGGCGGCAACGATGCTGGCCATGTTGCTGCACCACTATGGTCTTGTGTGGAGTGGTGCCACCATCTTCAATGCCGTGATCCTGGTAATGTTGCTGTTGTTTCGACGCCATTTTGCGCGTTCGAGCGTGGCAGCAGGTACTCTTTTTGCGGCGATTTCTATCTTGCTCTTGATGAGCTATGCGGTACTGGGCAGTTATGTGTTGGGGGCAGGATTTTCGCCACCCATCAAAAATCTGGTGAGCGCCTTGTATTTCGCCGTGGTTACCATGTCCACCGTAGGGTATGGGGATATTGTGCCGAAAAGCGAAGATGCCCGATTTTTCGTTATCTCCATCATCATTCTGGGTATCACCGTTTTCGCAACTTCCATTTCTGCGGTCGTTGTACCGTTAGTAAATGGCCGGATGCAGCGCCTGTTGATGGGAGAAAAAAAGCGTGGTCACCGTAACCATTATCTGATTATTGGTGATAATGCGTTGGCACAGAACACCTATCGCGCGCTGCTTGCTCGTCATTTTCAGGTGCTGGTGCTGGTTCCCGTGGCGCCAGAACATGCATGGATGGCCAAAGAAGACCTCATGATTGGTGATGCTACGGATCTGGATGTTTTGCACAAGGCCGGAGCCGAGTACGCCCTTGGCATTCTCGCATTGCGGATCATAGACAGCGAAAATGCCTTTATCATCCTTGCAGCCAAGGAGTTGGCTTTTTCCGGAAAAACCGTGGCGGCGGTTCAGAATAGTAAAAATCTGGAACGTCTGCGACAGATCGGTGTCGATCTTATTATCTCCCCGGAGGTGTTGGGCGGCGAATTACTGGCGCTGACACTCAGCGGCGAAGAACTGGCAGGAGATGCCATTATCAGCAAACTATTTACCGTTAAGGCGGAAGGAGTTGCAGCTTGAGTGCGTTGATGGCGATAAGCATTGTGGTGTTGGCCTTGATAGGATTGAGCATTGCGGCGATGTTTTTGCATGTGGTGGTATGGTTATTAGGTGCCATACTCGGTTTGTTTATCTATTTTATCCCCAGCATTATTGCCGCAGCACGTCACCACGAACATTTTCTGTGGGTGCTGGTACTGAATATTGTACTGGGCTGGTCGGGCATCGCCTGGATGATCCTGATTGTCTGGGCCATATTGGGAGAACGTCGAGAGCCGCCGTTATGCAATTTGAGCGGGGATACCCCTAACCCTCCTGCGCACTGACTACAAAAGTGCCGAGACGCAGACGTTGCAAACTGGCCGCATAGTCTTCCGGGGCGGCGGTGGGGGCCATTGGCCCGATCTTGACTTTATATAGACCGCCCGCAGCCGTGGAGGATACTGGTACCATCTGTGCGGTGCTTATGCCGAAATCCTGCAGTTTGCTGCGTTCGCGGACAGCGGTCTGCAGCTCCATGGAATTTGCGGTTTCCAGATAGATTTGCTTGGGCGGTGGTGCCTCCCGCCACCGCCGTAAGGTGTGGGCACCAGCCTCAAAACGCGGTGGAACAGGAACGGGAGGGGCTTTCTGGACGGCAGGGATGGCGCGGACCGGGCTGTTGGAAAAAGCGTCGTCTACCACGGCCGTTAGGTTGGCACTGGCAGGAGACATATAGGCTGGTACAGGTATTGCCGTCGGTGTACGCAGGACCGGCACGGGTGTCATCTTCTTGGACGCGATACGTTGTTGTGCCACAGGGAGCACTTGGGGAAGCGGTGTGCTGGGGCCTGGATTGCTGGGAATCACCTGAATATGTACCGGCGTTGTGCCCTGGTTGAGCATGCCCAACTGACTGGCGGCGCCGTAAGACATATCCATAATGCGGCCACTCACAAAGGGACCGCGATCATCAACCAGCACCACGACACTGCGTCCGTTCTTCAGATTAGTGACGCGCACACAGGAGGGTAGCGGCAGTGTTCGGCTCGCGGCCGTCATTTGCCGAGCATGGAAGGCTGTGCCCATCGCGGTCACCGCGCTGGAGGATTGCTGGTCGTACCAGGAGGCGATGCCATTTTCGGAAAAGCCCGCATCGCCACGCATGGGATGATACCAATCTCCGTTGATTTCATAAGGCTGATTGTAGGCAGCATTGGGGTCGGGAACTGGTGCGTGGCAATCCTGCCCGGTGGAATAGGCAGAACCCATTATCGCCGAACCATGGCCACCGCCTGACGTGCCGACCATGTGGCTGGGCATGCTCGCGCAGCCCGCAAGTGCTGCGGCGGCGAAGCCGAAAGCCCCCAGCCTGAAAACTCGAAGATGGTATCGTACGCCCATGCTGATGCACGGCCTCCGTCTGGAATTACATTTGCATTCTAGGTCATAGTCTCCAGAAAGTTCAAGCAAGGCTGATAGTTGGCTGTTTATTCTCAAGCACTAAACGAGAAATATCGGCAAATGGGAGTACTGCCGGCGTGGATCTCCGCCAGAATTACCTATGGTCTCCAATGATCGCCTTTCTCAGGATCGAAAATGACGTGTCCGATGGTCCGCGCCTCGCCGTCTGGATGTGCGCGCTAACTGATCCGGTCATCCTGGCGCCCCTATACACACTGCAGCGAGGCACCGGAACCTCATGTCGGAGTTTGGACTACCACCATACTTCAACTTATCGAGGGTAGCAGGTATATCCTGGCGGACAGGCAGGTGGTTGCTGATATTGAGGCGCCGTCGGAGTACACACATAGCCGGGAGGGCACGGTACATTGCTCTGTGGCGCTGCATAGTAACCGGGCTGCGGTGCCGGCGCCTGCTCTTGGCTCCTGGAGATGCCATAGCCAGCAAGTCCGCCTAACCCGGCACCAATGGCAGCACCCGCCAGCGGCGAGCCCGTTTGATTTCCGATGACCGCGCCGGCGACGGCACCGAGCAAAGAACCTCCCGCCGTATTGGCCGTGGTGCTATTGCTGGCGTAGGGATTATTTGCGCAACCCGCTAGCGCAAAGGGTAATGTTGCAATCATCAACCAGCGTGCCGTCTTCATGATCACTATCTCCTCGTAATAGTACTTAGGTGTTTATTATGGTGCCAAGTTCCACAAGGATACTAGTGTAGCCAACCAGGCACAGTCCTGCCGACCGCAATGGCGGTTCCGGGACGGATATCCTATCCTCTCATTATCTTGTTTGAGGCGTTGCCAGATGAATCCTCTCCGCCGCCTTTTGCAGTATAGTATGAGGCGAAGGTCCGCTCCCGGACCGACCTCGTATTTCGCTATGGAGAATGCTATGACCGTATCCTCACGCCTCGCGGCAGCCTCTGTGGTGCTGGCTCTTGGGTTGAGTGGCTGTACAGCCAGCTGGGCTCCACAAGTTAATCCTGTACCCTACTACACCTATTATCCCGCATCGCTTAGCGTGGTCACTGCTGCGGCTGAAAGGGCTTTGCCTCAGGCGGGCATGCAGTTTACCGGGTCCAAGCAGATCAGTCCCGATACTATTGAAGTGCATGGATATGATTCAGAGGGTAACGCCATTCTGATTACTCTGCAGAACAAGGGCGCCGCTGTCACTAAATTCTCGGCACGCATTGGCCTTTACGGGCACCTCCGTGAGGTGGAAGAGATTGAGCACTGGATGGGACAGTATGTGGGACAGGCCATGGCGCGGCCCTGAGCAGGCTGTGGTCATCGTCGGCGCCTGATTTTGCGCAGCGATTCGGAGCAGCAGTGTCCGGTCAGTTTGTTGCATGGGTAATCTATTGACCTGCTTGGATTGTTTGAGAGTCGGCATGGTTTGCTTTACACTTCTGGCACATGTTTCAAAGATGAGGCTCATGACCGATCTGACCGTTGAAAAAAAAATCATTATTGCCGGGCATGTCGCCTCTGGAAAGACGACTGCCTTGCGCACGTTGCTTGGCGAAAAGTTGCTCTCTACCGACGCAGCCTACTCAGAATCGAGATCGCTAGAAAGCAAAAGAACCACCACAGTAGCAATGGACTACGGAGTAATCCGTTGCCCGAAAATCCCTGTCAAACTTCATCTTTATGCCATTCCCGGACAAGAACGTTTTCAGTTTATGTGGGAAATTCTGGGCAAAAACGCGGATGGCTTGATTGTGCTTATAGATGCCGCGAGACCTCGACCTATTGACACCATTCATCTCTATCTGGACAAGATTCTACCTTTCTTGAATAGCACCTCGGTCGTGGTGGCCTTGAACAAACTGGATCCAGAACAGAGAGCTTCGTTGCGCTTGCCACCCTATCTGCGGCACGGCGACTTGCGGTTGCGGTTGACCACGACCGATGTGCGTGATGCGGAGGAAGTCATGGCGTTGTTACGTTTGCTGACTGCGGAAATGATTGAGGCAGAGCGGCGCTAAGTCGTTAGCACAGTTGTTCTAGCCACGGGCGGTAGATTGCCATGGCCCTGCCCAGCAACGCTTCACATTTGTGCTCCAGATGCTCGCGAATGGTCCTGCTACACTGCACACCCGCACCAGTTTGTTGCAGGTCATCCACCATGCTTTCCGTCCAGGCCCGCACCGTGGCGAAAGTGACCTCCGGGTGGCCTTGAAGCGCCAGACAGTGCTTGCCAATGGCAAAGGCCTGCTGGGCACAATGCTCGCTGGAAAGCAGGGGCACCGCACCGGATGGCAGAGAAAAGGTCTCGCCATGCCAATGAAAGAGCGTAAACGCGTCGGGAAGCTCCGCTAACCAGCTGCTACTCATTGCTTCTGGGGTCTTGGTGACCGTCCACCAACCGATTTCCGGGCCATCCGGATTAGGGGTCACCTGGCCGCCCATCGCACGGGCAATCAGTTGCCCGCCGAGGCAATGTCCCAGGACGGGAAGTTCTTCGCCAACTGCCCGGCGAATAATTTGTTGCTCGTTGAGCAGCCACGGGTACTGGTCCGTATCGTGGACGCTCATGGGCCCGCCCATGATAATTAAGGCGCCATAACCAGCCAAATCATCGGGAACCGGTACGCCCAGATCAAGGCGATGCACCTCCGTTCGATGCCCATGTGCCGCAAGAATATTGTGCAGGCTACCCAACCCTTCTTCCGGATGGTGCTGTAACACGAGAATCTTCGTCATGACACAGGCCTTTCCGCATTTCCCGTAGCGGCGTTTTGTAGCCAGTAGGTGACAAAATCCGCTGCCGACATAGGCCTGGCAATGCCATATCCCTGTCCTCGATCCGCTTGCATCTGGCGCAGAAGGTCGGCGCTCTCCATATTCTCAATGCCTTCGGCAGTGACGGTTACACCCAGCGCATGGGCCATCTGGATCATGGCCTGAATCATCTGTTGGTGGCGTTGACTCCCGGCCATGGGGATAACGAAACTGTGGTCGATTTTGATCTGGTTGCAACCCAGTTCGAGGAGGTATTGCAGTGCGGCGGGCCCCGTACCAAAGTCGTCGAGGGCAAAGCGCACACCAAGGCTTTGGCAGTCACTAATCAGTCTGGTGGTTTTGGCAATATCGCGCAGGGCGATGCGTTCAACCAGTTCTAGGCAGATGCGCTCTGTAGGCAGTGCGGGGCAACTTGCCAGCGCGCGGCGCAAGTCGTCGCATAGACGATGATTTTCTACTTGACGGGCAGCGAGATTGATCTGAATGTCAAGGACCATGCCCTGCTTGGTCCAGACCTCGCCGTGTTGACAGGCGTCATGGATAACCCACGCTCCAATGCGCTGCATGACCGTAGAGTTCTCCGCGACGTCCAGAAAACTGTCGGGCAGGAGCAGACCGCGCTCAGGATGCTGCCAGCGGATCAATGCTTCTGCAGCAACGCAAAGACCGCTCTGCATGTCGATGATAGGCTGCCAGTAGAGGACAAACTCCTGTTTCGACAGCGCGCGCTCCAGTTCGCCGCGCAGGTGTTGAGCGGAGCGTCTGCGCTCATCGTCCTGATGATCATAATAGCTCCAGCAATTTCCACCCGACGCCTTGGCACGATAAACCGCCTGGTCCGCATGGTGGATAAGCTCAACGGGATCAACGTTATCCTGCGGATACGTGGTGACGCCGGCGCTGGCTGTTATACCAATCTGCTGATCATCTACCCCGATGCGAATGTTGAGCGCCAGCAGAACGCGTTGGAGTACGTCTTCCAGATCGCGACGGCTGCGCAGCTTTTCCAGCAACAATATGAATTCATCACCGGCCAGGCGGACGATGGTATCGCTGGCGCGCAGCACGTCATGCAAGCGGGTTACAATTTCGCGCAGGAGACGATCCCCCGCACTATGACCCAGGCCGTCATTGACCTCTTTAAATCCATCAATGTCTAGCAAAACGATGGCCAAGGTACACTGCTCGCGGTGGGCGCTGGCGCATGCGGTAGTCAGTCGTTCCTCGAGTTGATAGCGGTTGGGTACGCCGGTGAGCGCATCGCGGGTGGCAATATGTTCTAGGTGCAACTCAATACCCATCCGGTACCAGGCGGCACCCAACATATCGGCCAACAGTTGCGCCAGACGCAGAGTGCTTTCAGCGAGCTCTGTAGGCGCCGGGCGGAACCAGGAAACGGCCAGGACACCACTGGCACCCTTGGGGCCATGGACAGGGAGGATGATGCTTGCCTGTAAACCTGTAGCCACATACTCTGGCATGGCGTGGGGGCTACGCGGATAATCCGGCACATAAATGGCGCGGTCCTCCCGTAGTGCGGCACCGCTAATTCCCTGGTCATCGGGAAAAACGTGCTTCGACAGGTCTGAATAGATCGGGGGCAGGCCATGAAAGAACAGGTAACGCAGACTATGTTCTTCGTGAGCGATGAAGGCGGCACCATCGGCTTCCAGTAGGTCTGCGGCAAGCGCCGCGGTTTCCTCGAAGAACGTGTTGAATTCATAGATACGAACCAGATTTTGTAACTGGCTCAAAACGGCATCGGGAATCATCAAAGTCCTCTGCGAGGCCCTCAACAGCAGGGTGAGTTAGGGATTTCCGCTATCGTATCAATTTAGTAGAAATTTTGAGTTTTGCCAGATATGGCGGTTAGTAAAAAACACGGCGGTTGCCCGCCGTATTTAAGAACGTTGAAGTGTTAGTGGAGGTCAGTCCCCTGCCACCGGCCGACGTTCGCCATCGCCATAGAAGGCGTACGCCTCTTCACCGTGGACCGCGTCATCGCCGATCATCAATTCTTCTTCAGACATACGCAGAGGTACGATCAGGCTGATGAGCTTGAGTAGAATGTACGTCACAACGATGTTCAACACGATGATAAATGCTGCACCGATGAGTTGTAGCCAGACCTGATGCCAGTTGCCCTCAATGGCGCCGCCCGGGGTGCTCAGGGCGAAAGCTGCACATCCCGCCTTGGTCGCCAGTAAACCGGTCATGACCCCACCGAGTAAGCCCGCCACCGCATGGGTATGAAAGACACCCAGGGTGTCATCCACCTTGCGGAAGAGCGCAGTTTTGCCGACCAGGTTCATGCTGATCCAGGGGATAATGCCTGAGGCGATGCCAATGGCGATCGCCCCGTAACCATCGACAACACCTGCCGCCGGGGTGATAGCCACCAGCCCGGTGATCATGCCCTGCACGGCACCGATGACAGATGGCTTCTTGAAGTAAAAGATGTCCATGATGGTCCAGACAATGACACTGACCGCTGTGGCAATATTGGTGTTCAGTACCGCCACGCCCGCATCACGGCTGGCAGCGTAGGGATCACCGCCGTTAAAGCCATTCCAGCCGAGCCAAAGGATACCGGCACCGACCAGCATCAGCAGCACGTTGTTGGGCTGGAAGTTTTCTCGGTCGCGTGCCAGACGCGGTCCAATCACCGCCGCCGCCACAAAGCCTGCGATACCTGCAGAAAGATGGATGACATAACCACCGGAGTAATCAATAACGCCGAGGCTCGAGAGGAAACCACCACCCCACAAACTGAAAGCGCCAACGGTATAGGAGAAAGTGAGCCATAAGGGAACGAAAATCACCCAGGCCTTAAAGCTCATCCGTCCCAATACGGCGCCCGCCATAATCACCAGAGTAATGGCGGCAAAGACAAACTGAAAATACACCATGGTAGACATGGGAAAGGCGGCGCTCGTGTTGGAGGCCGGAATCAACGCCTGTTTGAGTTCATCCTGCATGCTGATGATAGGATGCGGCAACCCAACGAAAGGGAACCATTGATTACCGAAACCCATGTTATAAGCCCAGAGGACCCAGGCGATAAGTACTGCGGCAAAGGCATAAAAGGCCATGAAAGCGGAGTTAATGGCCCATTTTTTCTTGACGATGCCCGCGTACAGGACGACGAGCCCGGGAACACTTTGCAAGCCAACGACGGTCGCTGCGGTAAGCTGCCACGCATTGTCGCCGGTATTAAGCCAAGCTACTGACATGAGTAAATTCCTCCTTATAAGGATTTCTGAGCGGTTGTAAAGCGGTCATAGGTGGTTACAGTGCATCATTACCGGTTTCACCGGTGCGGATGCGGATAGCTTCCAATACTTCGGAGACGAAAATCTTGCCGTCACCAATCTTGCCGGTGCGGGCGCCTTTTTCGATGGCATCAATAGCCTGATCGACGGCATCATCACTGATTACCGCCTCGATTTTGACCTTGGGGAGAAAATCCACCACATATTCAGCGCCGCGGTAGAGTTCGGTATGACCTTTCTGGCGCCCGAAGCCTTTGACTTCGGTAACCGTGAGGCCCTGAATCCCGACAGCTGATAATGCCTCACGGACATCATCGAGTTTGAAGGGTTTAACAATGGCAGTAATCAATTTCATGACGACACCTCTTGCACAGGGTTAGAACATCCCGGGGACAAAAGCCCCCCGGGGGTTAGAACATGAAACCGGTTTCGAGCATGCCACGGAGCTGGGTCTGGCCAAGGCCGTTGGTACCCGAAAAACCCGTATTGCTTGGCATGCTCGCAGCGACATAAGACAGCTCAGCCCGAGCGAAAAACCCGCCATCCTGGTAGGTCGGCGTCACGGTCAGCGACCAGGCATGGGAGCCGGCGCCGAAGCCGGTGAGGTTGGCCGCACCATCTGTAGCGGTGCCGGAGTTGCTGATGTACTCCACCCGCCCCGCCAAGGAGATTTTGTCCGTCAGACTGTAGTCGGCAAGAATGGCGGCACCGAGGGTGCTGGTCTTTCTGGTACCAGCGCCCAGCGCCTGAATTGCGCTGGCCGGCACGCTGGTATACTGCACGTAGGGCGTGACCGACAGGTTGCTGCCACTATAGATGTAACCTATGTCGAAGATGCTTTCGTTATTCTGCAACGGTGTGGTAGCGATGGACGAGTAGGCATAATCGGTCTGTCCCAGATTCCCGCCACCCTGGAAGAACACACTGTTCTGTTTGTTAATCGCCCAGGTCAACATGCCGGTCACCCAGTTGAAGCGATTCGAGTAGAAGCCATCATTCAAGGATACCGATGCAGTGACCGGACCTGCGGTATAATTGGCCTGAATACCTTTGTTGACCGCATTCTCCTGGCCCCAGAGCAGGCCGCGCTCAATGTTCCAGTTCTGGTAGCTATAGGTGTATTCGGCACCGATCAGGGTATAGAGCTTGCCAATCTGGATATTGAAGTTGTCGGTCGGCGCGATCTCGACATAGCCGACGGGCAGGGCACCGAAGGTGTTCTGAGTGAAGGTGCCAGTGGAGAAATAGTTGGAGCCCAGGGTCATGACGTTATACGCCCCTGCCTGCAGATAAAACTGTACGAGCCCGGTGTTCTTCTGGATGATGACCATGCCGTTGCTGATATCGGCAGAAGCAGACTTGGTGGCCGGAGTGTTTGCCGGGCCGGAAGTGGTGGGGGCGAACTTGTTGTCCTGCCAGACGCCATAGCCGCTCGCCACACCTTGCACGTTGAGTTTACCCAGTGGACCCGCTTCAAAGGTCAGCGGGCTGGGCAATGCCAGTGGCGATGCGTGGCTGGTCCCAATCATCATGGGTAGTGCCGCGAGCATTGCCAGCGAGATGATTTTATAACGACAACCGTTTTTTGAGATCTTCATGTTTACCTCTCCCTATTATATGAAATTGCAGAAAACTCCAAGCAAACTTGATGCCAACTTGCAACAACTTCAAAATCAATGCGCTTAATAGAATTATCCAGGCACTGAACAGGGTTGCGCACCATCTAGGTGCATTGCGCACCATGATGGTGCTACATCCTGAAAATTGCAGCATATTCAATCTTCAGGATGTGAGCGGTTCGCTCAGGGAAAGGTCTCCCATATCCAGGTGAACATCATATCCCCAAAGGCTATGCACAAAGCTGAGGGTTTTCTGGGCCTCATCCTGGGCGAGGGGCTGGGTATCCATCTGCCGCAAGCGCAGATGGCGATTTCCCCAGCGATCCACGGACACGATCTGAATATCCGGCGGGCGGGTGCTTTCGGCGATTTGTTGGGCTAAAGCCTGGCGCAGATACTGGTAACCGGAGTCATCATGGATGGCACTCACCCGATACGCCGCGGCGCTGGGATCGTGGCTCAAAGCAAAGAGATGCAGATCGCGCATGACCTTGGGTGAAAGATATTGCAGGACAAAGCTTTCATCGCGGAATTCGCGCATGGCGAAGTGGATTTGCTTGCGCCAGTCGGGATCCCCGGCGAAGAGGAACCAGCGATAATCTTCGTCGGTGGGCGCCAGACATATCCGTTTGATGTCTTGGAACATGGCAAAACCCAGGGCATAAGGGTTGATGCCGTCGTAGCGTGGGTCATCAAAATCGGGCTGGAAGGTGACCGCGGTGTGGCTGGCGTAAAACTCCAGCAGGGTGCCGTCAGTCACCAGTCTCTTGGCATGCAGGCTGTGCAGGATATGGTAATGCACAAAGCAGGCGAAACCCTCGTTCATGATCTTGGTCTGCCCCTGGGGATAGAGATACTGGGCAATCTTGCGGACGATGCGCAGGATTTCTCGTTTCCAGCCTTCCAGGTGCGGGGCGTTTTTTTCGATGAAGTAGAGCAAGTTTTCTTGCGGGTCGGGTGGAAAGCACGCAGATGCTGCGGGTTGATCGGCGCTGTGCGGGGGCAGTGTCCGCCAGATTTCCGAGAGCTGCTGCTGCAGATAACGCTCGCGTTCTTCGCGCCGCTGCTCCTCCTCGCGCGCCGAGAGCTGGCGCGGGCGGCGGGCGCGATCCACGCCATTGCGACTGATGGCGTGGGCAGCGTCCAGCACGTCGGTCACCGCGTCGATGCCATAGCGTTCCTCGCAATGGGCGATGTAGCGCTGGGCGAATTCCAGGTAGTCGAGAATGCCCTCGGCATCGGTCCACTGCCGAAAGAAGATATTGTTCTTGAAGAAGGCATTATGCCCGTAGGCGGCGTGGGCGACGACCAGGGTCTGCATGGTCATGGTATTTTCTTCCATGAGATAGCTAATACAGGGATTGCTGTTGATCACCAGTTCATAAGCCAGGCCCATCTCGCCGCGCCGGTATTGCCCAGACTCGATGGCGCGCTGCTTGCCGAAGGACCAGTGGGCGTAATAGACCGGCAGACCGATAGAGGCGTAGGCATCAAGCATCTGCTCGGCGCTGATGATCTCCAACTGATTGGGGTAGGTGTCGAGCTGGAGTTCTTCGGTAGCGATGGCCGCGATGGATTCGGTGACGGCGTCAATCCGCGCGAAGGTCCAGTCGTTGTCGGTAAAGAGGAATTTAGACATGGCTCGACATCTCCTCAGTGGCAAAGAGGGTCCGGAAGAGCGGATAGATATCCTCGCGTTCACTGGCGCGGGCGGTGATCAGATCCGGGAAGTCCTGGGCAATGGCTTCGTACAGTTGCAGCAGATCGCTCTCGCTGTCACGGTTGACCTCCAGATAGAAGAGGTTGCGCAAGCGTGGCAGCAGATTCATGAGATGTTTTTCCACCACCGCATTGTCAGCAAAATAATTGTCGCCGTCAGATACCTGAGCCAAATACACGTTCCAGCGATCTGGCGAGAAGCGTTGCTCCATGATCTCTTCGGCCAGGATGACGGCCGGAGAGACCAGCGTGCCACCTCCCTCGCGGGCACCAAAAAAGGCCTGTTCGCTGCATTCCGAGGCGGTACTGTGGTGTTTGATGAAGACGATCTGCACCGTCTGATAGTGGCGATGCACGAACAGATATAGCAGCAGGAAGAAGCGTTTGGCCAGATCCTTTTCCTTCTCGCCCATACTGCCGGAAACATCCATCACACAGAACATCACCGCATTGGTAATGGGGTGAGGCTGCTGGTCAATATGAGCGAAGCGCAAATCCGCCTCGTCAATGAAGGGGATGGCTTTGATCTTGCGTTCCAGGGCGGCAATTTGACTATTTAGCTTGCCGAGGCGCTCCTGCTCCACGGAAACATCCTGCCCCCGCGCCACACGGTCCTGAATCTCTTCCTGAAGTGTGCCGCGGGCGTCCAGCAGGCCCTGCAATTCACGGCGCTTGCCCGCACGCAGGGCGAGACGGCGGGCACGGGCGGCCCGCATGGTGCGCCCGACGTGCATGCGGGAGGGGCTGCCGTCCTTGATGAAACCCGCCCGCCGCCATTGATCTGCCTGGATATCTCCCTGCGCGGTCTTGCGCAGGTTGGGCAAGGCCAGCCCGTCAAAGAGCAGTTCGAGAAATTCGTCGGCAGAAAGGACGATGGCCACTTCGTCATCACCCAGACCGTCGGGTGTGCCCTCGCGGCTTTTGCCGGAGCCCCCACCCCCTTCGGGTTTACTGATTTCGTCGCCGCGCTGATATTCCTTGTTGCCGGGTAACACCCGCTCCCAGGAGGCATCACTGAGATCACGACGAAAACTCGGTTCATGGAGATCGCGGGTAGGAATGGAAATAGGTTGATCGGCGTTGGCCAAGTCTTCAATGGAGCCGGAACGTGCCATTTTCTCGACAGCAACCTTGAGCCGGGCGCGGACACGTCTTTGCAGACGGTTTTGGTTGGCCGTGGATCGAGTTCCGGAACTGCGCCGGTCGATAATCGTGCTCATGGCAGACTCCCAAGTGGCGACGCTTCACCCACATTATGACCTAAAATGGGGTGGATGGTTGCGGATTATTGATATTGGGGCGGGCCTCCCCCACGGGAGACCCGATTCAGTCAGCGCTTATTCGTACACTTGCTCCCCATGCTGGGTGATGTCCAGACCTTCCCTTTCCTGCTCTTCCTTGACGCGCAGGCCCAAGGTCCAGTCGATGGCCTTGAGGATGATGAAACTGACGATGGCATCATAGACAATGGTGACACCAACGCCCGTCGCCTGAATGAGCAACTGTCCGGTATTCCCTTCCAGCACACCCGCTGTACCGCCGATGGCCTGCACGGCGAAGACGCCCGTCAGCAATGCACCAACAATACCGCCGACAGCATGGACGCCGAAGGCATCCAGAGAGTCATCATAGCCTATCCAATTCTTGAGATAGACCGATGCCCAGAAGCAGATGACCCCGGCTGCTATGCCAATCCACAAGGCGCCCATGGGGCCGACGAAGCCTGAGGCAGGAGTGATGGCGACCAAACCCGCTACTGCACCGGAAGTCATGCCTAGCACCGTCGGTTTGCCGCGGGCCAGCCACTCCGCAAACATCCAAGAGAGGGCTGCCACCGCCGTAGCGATCTGGGTGGTGGCCATGGCCATGCCCGCCCGATCACTGGCCGCTACCGCCGAACCGGCGTTAAAGCCGAACCAGCCGACCCAAAGCAAGGAGGCACCGATCAGGGTGTACATCAGGTTGTTGGGGTGCATGGCATCATGCTTGTATCCCACTCGCTTACCCATGACCAACGCCGCGACCAGGCCAGCAATACCGGCATTGATATGCACCACCGTGCCGCCCGCGTAGTCGAGAACACCATCCGCAGCCAACCAGCCGCCGGGACCCCAGACCATGTGGGCGATGGGCGCATAGACCAGCAGTGACCAGAGGCCGGTGAACCAGAGCAAGGCAGAGAACTTCATCCGCTCGGCGAAGGCACCGACAATCAGTGCCGGGGTAATAATGGCGAAGGTCATCTGAAAGGTCATATAAACCGATTCCGGGATGGTGGGGGCGAGGGCATTGGCGGAATCCAGGCCCAAGCCATTGAGGAAAAGGCGGCTCAGGCCACCCGTGAAGGCATTGCCCGAGGTGAAGCTCAGTGAGTAGCCCATGATCATCCACAGTACGGAAATCAGGGCCGTGATGGCGAAACTCTGCGCCGCCGTGGCGAGGACATTTTTCTTGCGCACCATGCCCGCATAAAAAAGGGCCAGACCGGGGACGGTCATGAGCAGCACCAGAGCGGTGGAACTCAGCATCCACGCCGTGTCGCCGCTATTAAAGGACGGGGTGGTGTCAGCCTGGGCCAGCGGGCTGGCCAACAAGGCTAACGCGCCGATCCACGGCGCCCCTACAGAAATTTTGTGTATCGCTCCCTGCTGCATCTTGTCACTCCTTCTTTCCTATCAGATAAGGGGGCAAATTGCCCATTGACTACCTCAATGGAACCAAGCAATAAGCGTGCACACATGGTAAGCCATGGAAAACATATGGTTTATGGATGACAGTGCAGCGTCAGAAACGAAAAGTGCACCAAAATAGTGCGGCCTGCCTGTTCCGCTATGGCAACAGGCGGGTCGCTGTTAAAAAAATGCCCGCAGTGCGGGCAGGATATTGTGGCGGAGAAGAGTGTGAGCCGTTACTCTCTTCTGTGACGGCCAGGTGCTTCTAATGATGTTTGCGATAGCGCATATACCAGTCCACCAGCAGGCGTACCTGTTTTTCCGTGTAGCCCTTGGAGGTCATCCGCGCGACGAAGTCCTGATGTTTGCGCTCATCGTCGGAGGAACTCTTCTTACCGAAAGAAATCACCGGCAGCAGATCTTCCGTATTGGCAAACATTTTCTTCTCGATGACCGCGCGCAGTTTCTCATAACTGGTCCAGGCCGGGCTGACGCCGTCGTTGGATGCCTTGACCCGCAGCACGAAGTTCACCACTTCGTTGCGGAAGTCCTTGGGGTTGGCAATGCCCGCTGGTTTCTCGATCTTTTCCAGCTCTTCGTTGAGCAGGCTGCGATCCATGAGCTGCCCAGTATCGGGGTCACGAAACTCCGTATCCTGTAGCCAGAAATCGGCATACTGGATGTAGCGGTCAAAGAGATTCTGGCCGTAATCGCCGTAACTCTCCAGATAGGCCTTCTGGATTTCCAGGCCAAGGAACTCAGCATAACGGGGGGCCAGCTCGGTCTTCAGGAAGGCGAGATAGCGGGATTCCATTTCCGCCGGGAACTGCTCGGCGCGGACCTGAGTTTCCAGCACATGCAGGAGATGCACCGGGTTGGCCGCCACCTCATCGCTGTCGAAGTTGAAGGTACGGGACAGAATCTTGTAGGCAAAACGGGTGGAAATGCCGTCCATGCCTTCGTCCACGCCAGCCGCGTCATGGTATTCCTGCAGACTTTTGGCCTTGGGGTCCTTGTCCTTGAGGGACTTGCCATCATAGACCTCCATCTTTGACCACAGACTGCTGTTACCCGGCTCCTTGAGGCGACTGAGGACAGAGAAGCGGGCCAGCATATCCATCGTATCAGGGGCACAGGGAGCAGCGTTGAGGGCACTGCTTTCGAGAAGCTTGTGGTAGATCTGCGTTTCTTCCGTGACGCGCAGGCAATAGGGCACCTTGACGATGTAGACACGGTCCAGGAATGCTTCGTTCCGCTTGTTATTGCGGAAGGCAGACCATTCTGATTCGTTGCTGTGGGCCAGAATGATGCCCTGGAAGGGCATGGCACCGAAGCCTTCGGTGCCATTGTAGGTACCCTCCTGGGTCGCTGTCAGCAAGGGGTGCAGCATCTTGATGGGTGCTTTGAACATTTCGACAAACTCCAGCACACCCTGGGTGGCGACGTTGAGGCCGCCTGCATAGGAATAGGCGTCGGGATCGTCCTGGGAAAAATCCTCCAACTTGCGGATGTCCACCTTGCCAACGAGGCTGGAAATGTCCTGATTGTTCTCATCGCCCGGCTCCACCTTGGTGATGCCGATCTGGTGCAACTGGGATGGCATCAGACGGTGCACAGCGAATTTACGGATGTCACCGCCGAACTCGCGCAGCCGTTTGGCCGCCCAGGGGGACATCACGCCATTGAGGGCGCGGCGGGGGATGCCGAAGCGATCCTCCAATACCGGACCATCTTCATCCCGATCGAAGAGCCCCAGCGGTGACTCGAAGAGCGGTGATATCTTGCCATGAGCGGCGAGGCAATAGATGGGGTATTGCTCCATCAGGCTCTTCAGACGCTCCGCCAGAGAGGATTTGGCGGCCCCCACCGGGCCGAGCAGGTAGAGAATCTGCTTGCGCTCTTCCAAGCCCTGTGCCGCATGGCGGAAATAGGCGACGAGGTTTTCTACGACGTCTTCAATGCCATAGAAGTCCTTGAAGGCGGGGTAAGTGAGCAGCTTGCGGTTCATGAAAATACGTGACAGCCGGGGATCTGCCTGGGTGTCCAGCACTTGCGGCTCGCCAATGGCTGCCAGCATCCGCTCGGCGGCAGTGGCATAAGCCATGGGCTCGCGCGCGCAGAGATCGAGATAGGCATCGATGGAAAGGGTGACTTCCTGCTGTTGCAGGAAACGCTCCTGGTAACGCTCGAATAACGCCATTTGCCACTCCTTGCGGCACTGCCGCGCTTGCAATTACTTGGACCCGCTTCGGTCGTTAGGGTTCGCTCTATGGTGAAGATCCCTGGATGCACCGTAAAACTAGCATTTCCTGTGCCAGTTTGGCATTCGTGGCTCCAGCCGTCTGCCGTTTTGCGATGCGGATGATGAGAGGGATCGCCACAAACCCGAAGCGCTGGAATGGTGCGCACTTTGCACAAGTATGGTGCAGAATTTTAGATGGCGCCAGCGCAACGAAGATGCCCTACCCCTCTAATTTGACGCGTAGCACGGGGATGGCGCTGTTTGGTAATGGACTGTTTTACTTGACGTATAGAAATCAGATCGGCTTGCGGATAAAAAAAGGGCGGGAGGACCGCCCTGGAAGCCACTTGAGGAGGAGTGATCACATGAACATGATCAATATTTATAAAGCATGAATCGTGCCAAGCTCTCCATATACTGCTGCGCCGTCGCGTAGACATTCCCAAAAGACGCTCTTCGGCCCGACGTGGCACACCCTTTGCTCAGTTAGTGGGCGCCCCTTCCCGGCGTATTTCCGGACTTCGACCCGACAGGTGACCACCTATGAATCGCTTCGAGCATTTTCGTGAGGTGCGCAAAGATCTTGCAGCCCTACTAGGGGGAGTGGTCGATGCACTAGCCAGTCCGCTGCTTTTACAGCAGGACTGTGAGGCACAACGACAAAAACTGGCTAGCCTCATTGCCCGGCATCCTTTCCTGGACCTTTGCTATCTGCTCGATGCAGAGGGTTTGCAGCTTGGCAATAACGTCGCCGCCTCTCGGCGGCGGGGCACGCAGGGCGGGGACGGGGTAGATCGCAGCCACCGGCCGTATTACCGGCTGACGTTGGAGGCGAATAGCCCGGTGCTCACCGAACCTTACCTTTCTTCTGCCAATGGCCATATTTGTGTGACTGCCGCCGCACCGATTCGTGATGAAGCTGGCAAACTGCTGGGTATGGTGGTAGCGGATAGTGAGTTGGATCGCGCCCTTGCGCTGTTGGAAGAGGACGATATTCGCCGCGGTTTTGAACCCTATTTTAAGGTTTTTTATATTTTGTTTTCATTGGGATTGCTGGCGGTAAGCATGGCGTTGGGGTTGCACGCGATGCTGTCGCTGGGACCGGTATGGTCCGCAGCCGCTTCTCCGGGAGACTTTGCTGCCCCTTTTCAGGCAACCATTCTCTTTACGCTGGCATTGGCGGTATTCGATTTGGCGAAGACCATTTTTGAAGAGGAGGTGCTGCTCCGCAAAGATATTCGTCGCCACAGCACCACCCGACGCACTCTGACGCGCTTTATCGCCGCCATACTGATTGCGGTGTCTATTGAAGGGTTGATGCTGGTTTTCAAATTCGCCCTGGATGCCCCGCAACATTTGTGGCTGGCGGTGGTGTTGCTGCTTGCCGCAGCCGCTCTGATGGTCGCACTGGGTGTCTATGTATATCTCGGCGCACGGGCAGAAGTTCTGCTCTTACAGCACAAGGATCGGTGCCAGGAAGAAAACTGAGGCACCTGTCCGTGCGGATGGTACCGTCCCTCAGATTGGCGCGGCGGGGCGAGCCAGGCGCAGATCCAGGGTGTGAGGATAATCCGGCTGATCTTCCGCATAGGGTGGTAGCCAGGGGTGTTCACCACTGCCGGTGGGCACGAAGAAACTCTCGCCGGGACCCGGCATAATCGCATCCGGCTGCGGACCCTGGCTGTGCCCAACGGTGGTGAAACGGCTCTGGCGCCGTGCCTCCGCTTCCCAGGCGTTGACCGGAAAGACCTCTGAGTTACGTCCACCGGGATGCATGACATGGTAGGTGCAGCCGCCCATACTACGCCCGTTCCAGGTGTCGATCAGATCAAAGGTCAGTGGCGTATGCACCGGAATGGTGGGGTGCAGCGCGGACGGCGGCTGCCAGGCACGATAGCGTACACCGGCCACCTGCGTATCATGGGCGCGGGTGGCCCGCAGCGGCACCCATCGTCCGTTGCAGGCGAGCACATGGCGCCCCGGGGTCATACCGGCCACCCGCACCTGCAGCCGTTCAATCGAGGAATCCACGTAGCGCGCCGTGCCGCTGCCCGACATTTCTTCGCCGAGAACATGCCAGGGTTCGATGGCGGCACGCAGTTCGATGTCGATCTCGCCAACCCGGACATGACCGTGCTGCGGAAAGCGGAACTCAGAGAAGGGCGCCAGCCATTCCAGATCGAATGCAATGCCGTGTTCTTGCAAATCCGCGCAAACGTCGCGGAGATCCTCCCAGACGTAATGGGGTAGCATGAAACGGTCATGCAGCGTGGTCCCCCAGCGCACCAGTTCATGGCGATAAGGATCTTCCCAGAAACGCAGCAAGAGGCTGCGTACTAGCAGTTGCTGCACCAGACTCATGCGAGCGTGGGGTGGCATCTCGAAGGCGCGCAGTTCCACCAGTCCCTGTCGACCGGCGGGCCCAGTCGGCGAATAGAGCTTGTCGATACAAATTTCAGCGCGGTGGGTGTTACCGGTAATGTCCACCAGCAGATTGCGGAAGAGACGGTCCACCAACCACGGCTGGGGCACGATACCAGGCGGCACTTGAGCAAAAGCGATCTCCAGCTCGTAAAGGGCCTCATGGCGTGCTTCATCCACTCGCGGTGACTGACTGGTGGGGCCAATAAACAGGCCGCTGAAAAAATAAGACAGGGCCGGGTGATGCTGCCAGTAGGTGATCAGGCTCTGCAGCAGATCGGGGCGGCGCAAAAAGGGACTGTCGCCGGGGCTGGCGCCGCCGAGCGTTAGGTGGTTGCCACCGCCAGTGCCGGTATGGCGCCCATCCAACATGAATTTTTCGGCGGTCAGCCGGCAGGCGTGGGCATCGTCATAGATGGCCGTGGTCTTTTCCACCATTTCCTGCCAGTGCGTGGAGGGATGGATATTGACCTCGATGACCCCAGGGTCGGGGGTGACGAGCAGCTTCTCCACCCGTGGATCGCTGGGCGGCGCATAACCCTCGATGACCACCGGCATATTGAGCTCAGTGGCGCTGTGTTCGACCGCACTGAGCAGGTACAGATAGTGTTCCGTCACCTGCAAGGGCGGGAAGAAGCAATACAGGCAGCCTTTGCGGATTTCCAGGGTGACTGCGGTATGGGGGATCTCCTCCCAGAGTTGCCGATCCGCCGTGGGCGATGGTGGTGCTTCGGGGACATGGCTGTAGCGCGCGGCGATCTCCCCGTGGATATCCCGCAATGGCGGCATCGGCGCGAAGGAGTCACTTTCCGGTTGCCATTTTTTATGGGCTTCGACGACCCAGGGCAGACTGTCGAGAGGCAAGCGCATACCCAGCGGGGAATCGCCAGGCAGCAGAACCAGCCGCCCGCCCCGGAAACTCCAAGGCGCTGAATACCAGCGCTGCTGGCGCCATTCCCAAGCGAGGGGGAGCACCCAGCCCACCGGGTGGTCAAGTCCAGCCTGCAATTTGCCGATCAGCGACTGGCGTTCCAGTGGGTCGTCCAAACGATGGGTGCTGAGATCAATATTCACCGGAATGCGGCCTTCCTGATGCAGGATATACCAGGCATCTTCGTAGGCGGGCAACAGGCGGTTGCTGTCGATCTGCAGATGGCGGGTCAGGGCGCAGGCGAAGTTGTGGACATCATCCGCCTGCCAGCCATAGTCGTGCAGTGGATCAGCGAGCAGCCGGGGTTCGTGCCACAAGGGAACACCATCCTTGCGCCAGTAGAGACCGAGCGCCCAGCGCGGCAGGGGTTCGCCGGGGTACCATTTGCCTTCACCGGTATGCCGCAGTGCGCCCGGCGCAAAACGTGCGCCAAGGCGCTGTGCCAGATTCTCGGCGCGTTCCCGCTTGCGGTCGCCGAGGGCTTCCTGATTCCATTCGGGATCATCCACCCCCTCGCTGGCCACGAAGGTGGGCTCGCCGCCCATGGTGAGGCGCATGTCGGTGGCCTGCAGGCGGATATCTACCGCATTGCCCAAGGCCATAACGTGTTCCCATTGCATATCGGTGTAGGGTTTGGTGACGCGCGGGGTCTCCGGCAGACGGGTGACGGAGTTGGCGAAGTGAAACGCCACCTCGCAGGCATCAGTGGCGCCGGTGATGGGAGCGGCGCTTTCATAATGCGGGGTGCAGGCCAACGGGATGTGTCCCTCGCTGGCAAACAGTCCGGAGGTGGGATCGAGACCGATCCAGCCAGCGCCCGGGACATAAACCTCCACCCAGGCGTGGAGATCGGTAAAGTCACTGGTTGGACCTGATGGTCCATCCAGTGGCGCCTGATCAGCCACCAGTTGCACCAGATAGCCGGACACGAAACGGGCAGCGAGACCCGTGTGGCGGAGTACCTGCACCAGCAACCAGGCGGTATCGCGACAGGAACCGCTGGCTTTTCGCAGGGTCTCTTCCGGGGTTTGTACCCCGACCTCCATGCGCAACGTATAACCGATGTGCCTCTGCAATCGCTGGTTAACGGCAACGAGGAAATCCACGGTGCGCTGACGACGACGTTTGATGTCGAGCAGAAAACGCTGCATTAACGGGCCTGCCTCCTCCCGCTCCAGATAGGGTGCCAGCTCTTTGCAGAGGGCAGGACTGTAATGGAAGGGCCAATGTTCTGCCGCAGGCTCTATAAAAAAATCAAAAGGATCTATCACTGTCAGGTCGGCAATGACCTCCACATCCACCTTAAGCGACTTTGCGCGTTCCGGAAAAACGAGGCGCCCTTGATAATTGCCGAAAGGGTCCTGTTGCCAGTTGAGGAAGTGCTTGGCCGGTTCGACATTGAGCGAGTAGGCGAGGATCGGCGTCCGGCAATGGGGGGCCGGGCGCAGGCGCAGCACATGGGGGTGGATCTGCACCAGGCGATCAAAGTCATACTCGGTCTGGTGGCGCAAGACGACATGGATACCCATGATGATTCCCTCTGGAGGTGAAGTGTAGTCGTGTTTTCCGTCAGGCTTGTACAGCGCTCAAGTGCAGTCCCTTGGGCACGCCATTGAAGCCCGAAGCATCACGGGCGAAGTAGGTGCCTTGAATGGTGCGGTGGACCATGGCCAGATCTTTCTGCGCCTGATCGAGGTATTCGTGCAGCAGGTCCGGGCGCAGGTTGGCGAGCTTCAGGACATCCAGGCGCCGCCGCGCCCGGCGCACCGCCTCGGAAGGGACGCCGGCGTTGGGCAGGTGGGCGAGCGCCACCTCCATCTCGCCCAGGCAATATTTCATGCTGCGCGGAAACTTGCCGTCCTTGAGCAGATAGTCCACCACCTGATTGCTGCGCACCTGCACAGAAACATGGCGACGGTACATTTCAAAGGCGCTCAATGCCCGCAATACGCCCAGCCAGAGGCTGGTCCCGCTCGTTTTCTGCAAGCCCTGATCCTGAGGCAGGATCACAGCGCTGGTCACGTCAACGATGCGCGTGGTCATATCGGCGCGTTCCATATTGCGGCCCAGTTTGATGAACTGGTATACGTTGTCCTGGCTCATGCTGCTGATGAGCAGGCCCACCAGGGCATGGCGCCGGGAAATGACCTCGCTGAGAAAGGCATAACGCCCATGACGGCTGTCCGAACTGGTGCCCGCATGTTCGCGGACGAAGAGGAAGAGGGCGTTCAGGCGCTCCCAGAACTCGGCGGGGAGCAGGTCGCGGAAGGTGCGACAGTTCTCCCTGGCCTGATGGATGGCGGCCATCACCGAGTTGGGGTTGCACTCGTCGGCGATGAGAAATCGCATGATACGGCCTTCCTCCGGCGTGTTGTAATGCTCTGTGTAGAGTTCGGCGTCGCCCGTCACCTGCAAGAGGACGTCCCAGCCGAACTCAGCGCCCTGGGGCAGGTCGAGCAGCAGCAGAGTGGTAGCATTGATCAGCCGGGCCATGTCTTCGGTTCGCTCCAGATAGCGGGCCATCCAGTACAAGTTTTCAGCTACTCGCGAAAGCATGGGGCCTCCTCATCGACAATCCAGGTGTCTTTGCTACCGCCGCCCTGGGAGCTGTTCACCACCAGCGAGCCGGGTTGTATGGCCACCCGGGTCAGGCCACCGGTAGTCACATACATTTTGTCGGCCTGCAAAATAAAGGGGCGCAAGTCCAGGTGACGGGGTTCCAGGTGATCGTCGACCAAAGTCGGCGCGGTGGAGAGATTCAGCGTGGGTTGGGCGATATAATTGCGCGGGTTGGCGATAATCCGCTCCGCGAAGCGGGCCCGCTCTTCCGGCGTGGCGCGCGGTCCGATAAGCATGCCGTAACCACCCGATTCATTGGCCGGTTTGACCACCAGTTCGTCCAGGTGACCCAGCACGTAATCACGGTCCGCGTCGCGCATGCACAGGTAGGTCGGCACGTTGGGCAGGATAGGCTCGGCATCCAGATAATAGCGGATAATCTCGGGTACGAAGGCGTACACCACCTTGTCATCGGCGACTCCGGCACCCGGGGCATTGGCGATGGCGACCGTACCGCGTCGCCAAGCGCGCAGCAGCCCGGGAATACCGAGGGCGGAGTCGGCGAGAAAGATTTCGGGATCGAGATAATCATCATCGATGCGCCGGTAGATCACGTCCACCCGCTGTGGCCCAGAGATGGTCTTGAGATAGACGACATCGTCGTTGCCGACGAAAAAGTCCGCACCTTCCGCCAGATAGGCCCCCATCTGCTGCGCCAGATAACTATGCTCGAAGTAGGCCGAGTTATAGATACCAGGGGTAAGCACCGCAACGACGGGCCGCTCCCCCTCGCGCGGAGACAGGGCCGCGAGTGTTTCGTAAAGCCGGTTGGGGTAATCGTCCACCGGCAGGATAGTGGAAGACTTGAAGAGCTCTGGAAAGAGTCGCTTCATGATCTGCCGGTTCTCCAGCATGTAAGAGACGCCAGACGGAACCCGTAGATTGTCTTCCAACACATAGACCGTGCCATCGACATCGCGCACCAAATCGCTGCCGCAGACGTGCGCCCAGACCCCCAAAGGCGGATGCACGCCCCGACAGGCATCCCGGAAATTGCGGGAGCTGGCCAGTACTTCGGCGGGGAAAATGCCGTCGACGACAATACGCTGCGCGTTATACAAGTCGTCGATAAAGAGGTTGAGGGCTTGTAAGCGCTGCTTGAGTCCCTCTTCGATGCGTACCCATTCCCGCCGTGACATGATGCGGGGAATAATGTCGAAGGGCCAGGCGCGATCGATATTGCCAGCCTCGCTATACACAGTAAAGGTAATGCCCATCGCGAGGATGGCGGCATCCGCGGCCTGTCGACGGGCGCGCAGTTCGTTGCTGTCCAAGGTGCTGAGGTAATCAAACAGCGGGGCTGCCGCCAAACGCGGAACGCCGTTCTCGCCTACCAGTTCATCGTAGGTGCTCTGCTGCTGATAATGCTTGCTCAGCCAATCCATAAGCCTTTTCTCCTCCTGCGTGATACACACGCGCACGCTTCTGAATAGGGCGCTGAGACGACGTCTTCGTCCGTATACTGGATCGGGCCGCGCTATAGGGTGTTGCCAGCAAAGCTTGTGCCAACTATTGGGGCAATCTCCGGTTTTTCCTGAACTCTGCAACAACGCCATTCTGATCGGCTAGTCTGGTCACCGGCTCTCAGACATTCTGTCGGCGTTGGTCTATGCCCCTTGGCTACATCCTGAATTCACCGTCTTTGTATCAGATCATATTCGAGCAGCGAGGACAGATTGCACCATTACAGTGCATATTATTCCTGTTTGGTGCATGCGGTGCTTCCCATATTTAGCTACATCTTGGAACTTCCGTCGGCGGAGTGCCAGGAATTTCCCAGACAAAGCGCGGCAGATCATCCAGGGCCCGCAGCAATCCCTGACTCCAGCGCTCGCCGATGCTGCGGTAAAAAGGGTCTTCCTCGGACAGGCTCAGGTAACGCCCGGCCCGCAAGCTGTCGGTATGGTAAATGAGTAGTTCCACCGGCGGACCCACGGTGACGTTGCTGCGCATGGTGGAGTTCATGGAGACCAGTGCACAGCGTGCTGCGGCCTCCAGAGACAGGTCGGGACTGATGACACGATCCAGAATCGGCTTGCCATATTTGATTTCGCCGATCTGCAGGAAGGGGTGATCTGACGACTCATGGATGTAGTTGCCCTGCGGGTAAATCATATAGGTCGCCGGAGTATCTCCCTTGATCTGGCCGCCCAGGATGAAGGTCGCCTCAAAATTGGTGTTGGCGGTGTCGCGGTTGGCCTGGTTACGCTGCACCTCGGCGTTGATGAGGCCGACATAATCCGCCGCCTCCGCCATGCTGGTCAGATTGAGCAGATGGATTTCGGCGTCCTGGTCTATATCTTGCTGTATCCGCTTGACCACGCCCTGAGTGGTCGCCAGATTGCCCGCTGAAAGCAGACAGAAAAAGCGGTCCCCGGGCCAGCAGAAACTATGCATCTTAGAATAGATGCTGACGTTGTCGGTGCCCGCGTTGGTACGCGAGTCGGAGCAGAAAATCAGGCCCTCTGCGACATGAGCGGTGAGGCAATAGGTCATGGAATGTTCCTGCTGAACCCAGCGACATAAGATTTATGATATTCGCTGAAAATGATGCCTTTGGGAAGGTGCGTCGTGCCTATTCCTCCGGCGGAGTTAGACAATCCATCAGGGATGCACTATTGTGGTGCAATCAACGATAAACCTTTGCGCAGCGGTTGCCGATCCGGTTTTTATGTGAAGAACTAACGTATGCCCGTGTGAAGGATGTTACGTCTCTGATGCGTTGGTGCGTTTTTTGCTTGGCTGAGTATAGAGCCTGTTTGATGAGTTACAGAATCGGAGCTTGTATGGTGCGCCGCAAAAGAACAACCGCTCTGCCCACAGAGCATATGGTGCTGGACGCCCTGGAATCAGCGGTACTGGTTCTGGGGGGGGATTACCAAATCTGCTATATGAATCCCGCCGCCGAAAATTTGCTGCGCGTCAGTCAGTATCAGGCGCTGGGACAAACCTTGTCGGCGCTGTGCAGCATTGTCGGCGAAGAACGCTTCGCCGCACTTTTTGCAGATGCCACCACGGCGAACACCGCCGTATTGCGCAGGGCCTTGTCTTTGATGCTGAGTGAGGGTGGGAGCGCGGTAGTGGATTTGGTGGTGACACCCGCACCAACGGACGGTCTCATTATTGAAATGCGGCCAATGGAATTACCAGCGCGCCATGCCGAGGAGGAGATGCAGGACCGCATTTACGGCGCCGCTCAGGAGATGCTGCGCGGCCTCGCCCACGAAATCAAAAACCCCCTCGGCGGCTTGCGCGGGGCCACGCAGCTCCTGGAGCGTGAACTACAGCGCCCCGAACTGAAGGATTACACCCGGGTCATTCTCCATGAGGTGGATCGCCTCCATCATCTGGTGGATCGCCTGCAGGGACCCCGCAGCCGCCCGGTTTTTGCCGAAGTGAATATTCATCAGGTGCTTGAACATGTGCGTCGACTGCTGAACGCGGAATTGCCCACCGGCATTGCCGTGCGTTTCGATTATGACCCCTCTATCCCCGATATTTTGGCTGATCAGGAGCAACTGGTGCAGGTTTTTCTGAACTTGCTACGCAACGCCCAACAGGCGCTGGACCGCCACGGGGCCATCCTGATCCGTACCCGGGTCGAACGCTATGTTACCCTTCTGCATCATAAGCTCCGCCTGGCGCTGCGTGTGGATGTAGTCGACAACGGTCCGGGAATACCGGCAGATTTGCTCCCCCGGATCTTTTTGCCCCTGGTCACCAGTCGTGCCGAAGGTATGGGAATGGGGCTTGCCATCGTACAGGGACTGGTGCGCGGGCATGGCGGGGTGGTCCATTGCCATTCGCAACCGGGAGAAACGGTATTTTCCGTTTCCCTGCCCCTGTTACCGCATCGGGAGGCGTCCGCATGAAACAGGTCTGGATCATCGACGATGACCCTTCCATTCGCTGGGTATTGGAGAAAGCGCTGACCCAAGCCGATATCCCGGTACATAGTTTTGCCGAGGCCGACAGTGCTCTGCGCGCACTGGGGCGCGAACAGCCAGAGGCTATCGTTACCGATCTGCGCATGCCCGGCCTGGATGGGCTGGTGTTTCTGCGCGAAGTGCAATCGCGCTGGCCGAAACTCCCGGTGATCGTGATGACGGCACACTCCGATCTGGACAACGCGGTCGCCGCTTTTCAGAGTGGGGCCTTTGAATATCTGCCCAAACCTTTTGACATGGACGAAGCGGTTGCCCTGGTACGGCGCGCTCTTGGCAGTCAGACAGAACCGAGCGCTGCGGGTGTTGATGAGAGCGATCCAGCGGAAATGATTGGCGAAGCTCCGGCCATGCAGGAGGTATTTCGTGCCATCGGTCGGTTGTCTCGCTCACAGATCAACGTGCTTATTACCGGCGAGTCAGGGGCAGGCAAGGAACTGGTGGCCAGTGCTCTGCACCGGCACAGCCCCCGCGCGCACGGACCCTTCATTGCCATCAACACGGCGGCCATTCCCGCCGAGTTGCTTGAATCGGAACTTTTCGGCCATGAAAAAGGTGCCTTTACCGGGGCGGTGCAGACCCGGCAGGGTCGCTTTGAGCAGGCCTCCGGGGGCACCCTTTTTCTCGATGAAATTGGCGATATGCCCGCTGCCCTGCAGACGCGGCTGCTGCGGGTACTCTCTGACGGCACCTTCTACCGGGTTGGTGGCCATGCGCCCCAACGGGCGGATGTCCGCGTTCTCGCCGCGACCCACCAGAATCTTGAAGCCAAGGTGCGCGACGGTAGTTTTCGGGAAGATCTTTACCATCGTCTCAACGTCATCCATATCCATCTCCCGCCCATGCGGGAGCGGCGTGAAGACATTCCGCGTCTGGCCCGTCACTTTCTCCGTCGCAGCGCGGAGCAGTTGGATGTCGAACGTAAGGTATTGAGTCCGGCGGCGGAGTCCGCCTTCATGAATTGGCATTGGCCAGGTAATGTTCGCCAATTGGAAAATGTCTGTCGCTGGATTACCGTGATGGCACCTACCAGCGAGGTCCAGGTGACGGATTTGCCGCCGGAAATGGCCGCGCCGTCGCCATCGGTCATGGCACAGGACTTGAACATCCAGGATTGGCGCTTGCTGCTGGGGGCCGTGGTGCGGCAGCGCCTCGCCGGCGGCGAAGAGGCCTTGCTCGACAAGATTCAGCCGCAGTTCGAGCGCTGCCTGCTGGAAGCGGCCTTGCAACATACCCGTGGCCACAAACAGGACGCCGCGCACAAGCTCGGCTGGGGGCGTAATACGCTTACCCGCAAACTGAAAGAACTAGGCATGGAAGATGCGACTGGAAGCGGCCCTGGCGAATCCCAGGCTTTCGACTAAAACTCCCTTGCATGCTGGTAAAATAGAGTGTGCTTGGAGTGTTTGGTCGAGCTTGAGGTGTCTATGCAAGGCGTAATGTTACTGTTGGAAATTGTGGTTGTCCTGCTGCTGCTGGTGGAAGTTTTCATCCGCCTGCGGGCGCGGCGCCGACGTTTACAGATTAAAGGCAGCGTGCCAGTCTCCTCAATAGCACGTTCGGCACCCGCCATAGATGTGCCGCGGATTCAACCTGAAGCATCCAGCGTAGATGCCGTTGCCCCATCCGTAACGACTACCAGTGGCGCCGAACAGCAAGCGCTCAGCATTGACGACCTGCTCAGCGAAGCCAATATCTATCTCGAGTATGGTCACTACGCGCAAGCAGCGACCGTGTTGCGCTGGTATGTAGATCTCAACCCCCACGAAACACGGGTTATCAACCAGCTCCTTGACACCTATTTAGCGATGGCAGATATCGACAACTATGCTGCGTTGCTGGAAGGCCTGGGAGAAAAGCCGGGAGCTGCGCCCATGAATGAGTCCTGGTGGCGGGAACGGATAGATACTGGTCTGAGTCGAGATCCCGGCAATCTCGAACTCCTCGTGCTTGCCGAAAAGGTAGGCATGGCCATTCCGGTACCACAAGCCCAGACTCAAGACGTCACCATGACTGCAGAGATGGCGCTGACCCTGGTTTCCCGTAACCCTGATCCCGCCTATGGCATGGCGATCCTGTGGCGAACCATCGCCCACGAGCCGCAACGCCTGCCGTTGTATGCCGAACTTCTGCGCATTACTCACCAGCAACGCCGTGTTGAGGATTATATCAATACCTTGATATTACTTTTCCTGGCCGTGGGCACTGGTGGCAAAACCCTTCGCGAGCGCATGTTGCGCGTAGGTGAGGATCTCGGTCCCCACCCCCTGTGGGGCACGCTTGCACACTGGAATGGCGACTTGGAAGTATTACGGCAACTAGCGAAATCACGCCACCTGGAGATTCCAGCCAGGTTGTCCGGTCGCGCTGAAGAGGGCCGATGACCGCGCTTGACAAGCTTATGCCGCGCTAACGACAATCGCCTGCGGCCGCGAGCTTAGCACCATCTGGTGTGGAGCAGGTGCTGAAGCAGGCAGAGAGGGAGCAGCAGGGCATGGATTTGGAGGAAGTCAACCGCCTCGTGCGGTCCGATATGATGGCAGTGAACAGCGCCATCCAGGAGCAACTGCGTTCCGGGGTGCCAACTATCCCGGCCATGGGCACTTACCTGATCAATGCTGGCGGTAAAAGGCTGCGCCCCATCGTTCTGCTATTGGCCGCGCGTATGGGCGGTGAACGCGGCCCACGTCCGATCCCTCTGGCTGCCGTCGTGGAGTTCATCCATACAGCCACTTTGCTGCATGATGACGTAGTCGATGGTTCCGAGTTGCGGCGTAGCAACGCGACGGCCAATCAACTCTGGGGCAATGCCGCCGCCGTACTCGTCGGGGATTTTCTATACGCCAGATCCTTCGAAATGATGGTACAAGACGGCGATATGCGTATCCTCGCCACCATGGCGGAGGCCACCAGCGTTATCGCCCAAGGCGAGGTCGCGCAACTGGAGAATGCTAACGACCCTGATCTGAGTCCCGAGGCATACTTCTCAGTCATTGAAGCCAAGACCGCCAAGCTATTTGAGGCGGCCGCGCGTATTGGAGCACTGGTAAACAACCTGGATGTGGCTGCGGAAACTGCGTTGGCGCACTATGGCTCCCTGCTCGGTATGGCCTTCCAGTTGATGGATGACGCCCTGGATTATTCCACCAGTGCCGAAAAAATGGGCAAAAATCGGGGCGATGACCTCGCTGATGGCAAGGCGACCCTACCCTACATTCATGCCATGCAGCATGCTACGGTAGCAGAGCGAGCCATTCTGCGGGAAGCACTTTGCGCTGATACGCCGACGGTCTTTGAGCCGGTCTGGGAAATCATTGCCAGAACAAGGTCAATTGATTACACTTTGCGCGTCGCGGAAGAAAAGGTGGATCAGGCGATTGCTTGTCTGTCCGGGTTCCCCGGCGGGGTGGAGAAAGAAGCCCTGGCCTTTTTAGCGGAATTTGCTGTGCGGCGTGATTTTTAAAGGTATGTTATCGGGGCGTGGCTCAGCCTGGTAGAGCGCCGCCTTCGGGAGGCGGATGTCGGAGGTTCGAATCCTCTCGCCCCGACCAATTGAGGAAAGGCCCGCATCGTCGGGCCTTTTTCATAGTCGTTTGGTGATGGACTTTTTAGCTTTCCTGGTCGATGCGCCTGTATTAGGAAATACGGGCGCCTTGGCATCACGCGGGTGTGTTTGCCGATGCTGAAGTGGCTTATTCTCGCAGCGTTTGCTGTGATCCTATTTTATGGTCGGCGCCAAAAACGCCGCCACCCGCAAGTTTCGGCTGTGGATCGTTTGGTACGATGCACACGCTGCGGCCGACATCTTTCCATTCATGCGGCGGCCTGCCGGGGCGATGGAAATTACCGTTGCCCACAACACGCCGGAGACAACTAGTGAACCCTGCCCTATCGTCTTTCCGGGTCTGGCTCTATGCCACTTTTCCCCTGATTGCCTATTTTTTTTCCTGGTATTACAACGGTCAGTTGATCCCGCTGCTGGTAGCCACCAGTATCGTTCTACTAGTCTGGGGAATTGTGGTTTGGTGGCCGCGCCTGCGAGACGGCTTGCCCTGGCCGCGTGGATTCCTGCCAATTTTTATGCTGCTCTGGTTACTGTGGTTGGGCTTGAGCCTGTTCTGGAGCGGATCGCCTTATACCAGCTGGTTCTACTTTTGGGTATTGGGTTCTCTGCCGCTGGCATTTCTCATCAGCGTGATGATCCCGGCGCCGGTCGCAGAACAGGCCTGGACCTGGTTCTGGCGAGGAGTTTTGCTGAGTGCCTGGATTTTGAGCGGCATGGCGCTCTGGCAGTATTACCACGGCCTGGAGCAAGGCGGGGGGCTGTTTGACCTGCGGCCTTACGGCCCGCTGCTGGATACCAATAGTTTTGCCGCGTGGCTCAACCTGATGTTTTTCCCGATCCTCGCCGCTTACTTCGTCCACGATGAGCAGCGAAATACGCGCTTTGGATCGCTTCAGTTAAGTTTTGTCGGGTTATTTTATCTCGCTACCCTGGCGGTAATACTGCTGGCGTTCTTTTCGACCAATAGCCGGGGAGGCCTGCTGTCCTGGGTCTGTACGATGCCCTTTGTTTTCTGGGGATTCGGCAGACGCCCCAGCGGTAAACGGCGTATTGCGGTGATAATGGCTTTGGCGCTGATCAGCTTTTTGTTGCTGGGTTATCTTCAACGATATGATCTTCTGGGACATCTGGCGCCAGGTTTTATCACGCACAATCTGTCTACGGTCGCCCGTGGCCTGATGTGGGTGGCTACCTGGCATATGTTCCTGAGCCACCCTTGGCTGGGAACGGGTATCGGCAGCTATTTCCTTAACTACCCGGCCTATCGCCTGCCAGGCGAACTGGCGTCGGCGGGCACCTATGATCATAACGACTTTCTGGAATACCTCGCCGAAGGAGGGCTCATCAATCTGGGCTTTCTCCTCGGTTTTGCCGGAACGCTGATGTATGCGCTTTACCGTTTGCTTCATCGGGCAGGCCGGGCTTTGCAGATCAACGATGAAGGTCGCCTGCAGGCATTGGGTTTGGTAATGGGGGTTTTTGCCATGACCGGTCATGCCCTGGGAAATTTTATTTTCTACAATTTGCCCCTGAGTCTGCTAGCTGGCCTCTTTCTGGCAAGGGCCTGGCGTATCTATGGTACGCAGGGAGAGACCGCGCCGCTCCTGCCGCGGATCGGCGGCATCATTGCTCAAACACTGCTGTTGCTGGCTGCGGTCGTGGCGTCGTGGAATCTGGTCGCGGATGGCGCGACTTTCGCCCTGTTAAGCGATAATGGCTGGCTCAACCGAATCACCCCAAACGCTCATCAGCGCGCCGTTTTTCTCCGGAAGGCGGCGGACTGGCTGACTATGGCGCGGCCACTGGCCACCCAACCTCATGTTTATCTCGCTAACACCTATTTGACTCTCGCCGACCGCGATGCTCGGATGAATGTCACGCGCCGCAGTATTCTGGTGAAGAGCGCACTCAGTCAATACCGCCAGAGTCTGGTGGGGATTCCGCAGCAATCGGGCGTGTGGAATTCCATCGGCACGCTCTATCTGGAGCAGGGCACCCTGCTCGGCCTCGATAAAACACAAAAGGATCGGCAGGCGTTGCTGGCTTGGCGTAAGGGGCTGGCGATCAATCCCGAAAGTGTCAGCCTGCGCAACAAAATCGCCCAACTGGCCTACGTGGATCAGGGCCAAGTCAATGAAGGCGTGGCCTTTTTGGTTGCGGGTTTGCAGCGACCGCTCTTTCCCTACCAGCGCAGCGATCTACAGATGGAGATCGCCCTGACCCAATGGCGGGCGGGCGACAAACATGCAGCAGAGGTCACCTTACTGCGGTTGCTGCACGAGAATCAGGCCTACCCCCCGGCTGTTTCCTGGCTGCAATCCATCCATCGCCAGACCGCGAATGGGGCGGTAATATCGCACTGAGTAAGGATGACCGGGGAACAATGCTAAGGAACTGTGCATGCCATCGGAACGACTAAGCCTGCAACATATTTTGCCGCACTGGCGGGCGGCACTGCTCCTCGTCGCGATTCTTCTGGGGCTAGTGGTGGTACTGGTGCGAGATGTAGAACTGCAATGGTGGCGGACCCATGATTTGCGTGCCCAGGGGCGCATGCGTTATTTGCAGACGCGGCCGTTGCCCGCCGGTCGGGGTGTGATCTATGGCAGCAACGGCGATGCGCTGGCGGTAAATGTACCTGCAGCGACTATCTGGACAGATCCTCGCGTTTTTGACAAGTACCATCAAGACTGGAGCAAGGTGGCGCAGGCTCTGGACATCAGCCAGGAAGTTCTGGCAACGCGCGTGCAGTCGGGTGGGCCAGGCTTCGCCTATATCCTGCGGCAGGTACAACCACAACTGGGCACTGCACTGGATGCCCTGCATGTGCCTGGTATCTATGTGCAGAAAACCAGCCGCACCTATTATCCTCTTGGTGCGGTAACCACACCGCTGTTGGGCCTTGTGCATCTGAATCATCAGGGCGCCGCTGGGCTGGAGATGGGTTATAACCAATGGTTGTCGGGTAAGGCGGGCAGTGAAAAGGTGCTGGTGGATGGGCAAGGTGAAGTGCTTCATGTGCTGGGCGCGCGGCAGACGCCCGTGCCCGGCCATGACCTGTACCTGACCATCAACCCGCAGATCCAGTATTGGGCTTATATGACCCTGCTGGCAGCGCAAAAGCATTTTGGGGCTACAGAGGGCTCGGCAGTGGTAATGGATGTTCAGACCGGGCAGATACTCGCCATGGCGAGCGTACCCTCCTGTAATCCCAACGCGCGCGACGGTTGCGGCAACCCTTCTGATTATGTAAATAACGCCGTGCATCAAGCCTTCGAGCCCGGTTCGGTGATGAAACCATTTATGGTGGCCGCAGCCCTCGAAACGGGCAGCATCCAGCCGAACCAAAACTTCAACGTCTCTCACTGCCTGCCCGTGGGCGGTTTTTGTATCCGCGACGACGTGGTGCACCAGAAACTGAACGTCGCGCATATCCTCAAGTACTCCAGCGACATTGGTGCGGCTAAAATTGCCTTGCGAACGCCCGCACAGGCCATTTATGACATGTACCGGGCGGCGGGTTACGGCACGGAGCCAAACCTGGGCTTTGCGGGTGGGACAGGCGGGGTACTCCCCCCGCCCCAGACCTGGGACAAGGCCCGCCATGCCACCATTGCGCTGGGCTACGGCGTGTCAGTGACGACTCTGCAATTGGCGGAAGGTTATGCCGCCATCGCCAATGGCGGCTATCATGTGGCGCCAACACTCATTGCCGGACAACCGGTGCAGCGCACGCGTATCATGCCTGCAGGCATCGCCGCGCACCTGCGGCACTGGTTGGAGGGGGTATGCGCGGCCAATGGTACCGGCATCCTCGCCGCGATTCCTGGCTATGCCGTGGCAGGCAAGACGGGTACCGCCAATATGGCCAACGGTAAGGACGGCTTTATGAAGAACAAAACCAACGCCACCTTCGTGGGCTTTGCGCCGGGCTTTGCGCCGAAGCTGGTCATGGCAGTAACCATGCGTGGGAGCACCCGCTACTGGAACTTTGGCGGCGTGGAGTCGGCACCCGTGTTCCGCGTGACCATGCGCCATGCCCTCGAAGGGCTGAACATTGCACCGCGCTGGTGCGGCGGAAACAACACCTGCGCCTCTAAGGATAATCATATTACGGCCACCCAGGCAGAAATCTGGGCGGAAGGAGGCGGCAATTGAGCAGACTGGATAATTGGATTGCGGGAGTACTGACGGCCGGTATCGCGGCGATCCTGCTGGGGGTGCTGACGGCGGCAGCCTTTACCCGTATCCCTGTGGCGCACATTTATGTCGACGCGGCCGGGGCGCGCGCCATTATTGTCGGAGGGCATCAGGCAGTGGCTGCTCCTGACTGGCCGGGGACTTATCTGGTGACCCCGCGCTTCGCCGATGCGGCCTTCTGGCCCAGTGCGACCCTGGACTTCAAAAGCGGAGCACCGGTGACCCTGCCACGCCAGGATATTGTGCTATGGGTATACCGTGGCTGAGCCGCGCCACTGGTTGCAGTGGCTGCGCGGCCTGATCAAAGGCGGGAGTATGGCGCTGCTCGTGCTACTGGCGGTACTGGTGCTTCTGGCCGTGGATGGTCTACTGCTGATTCCGGGGCTGATTATCGCGTATGACCTGACCGCGATAGCCTGGCAATGGCAGGGTTTCATCCCAGACCCGCAGGTACCACCCGGACCCTGGATGAGTATGGCCGTGGGCCTGATCGCCACCCTGACTCCGGCCATTATTGACGGTGTGGTGCTGCACTTTTTGCTGCGCGACAAGGAACAGGGCACACCGAAGTCTTTTTCCTAGGATTCTGCAGCCTGGACCGCCGCTTTTTCTTCCAGCGCCTCCCAGCGCCCGTAGGCTTTGGTTAAAGACGCACTGACGGCATCGGCGCGGGCCTGCACCTCGCGCAGCCGCTCCGGGTTCTGGTAGGTTTCTGGCAAGGCCAACGTGGCGGCGATTTCACTCTCTTCTTTCTCCAGCACTTCAATTTGCACGGGCAGGGTGGCGAGTTCCTGAGTTTCCTTATAACTCAGGGCCGATTTTTTGTCCTTGCTGCCGTCGCGTTTGCCAGAACCCTTGCCGCCGCCACGCTCTGTCGGCTTTGCCAAGCGCTGAGACTCCGTTTGCCAGCGCAGCCAGTCCTCGTAGCCGCCCGCATTCTGGCTGATCTGCCCGTCCTCCCTGAAGGCGATCACCTGGGTGACCACGTTATCGAGGAAGTCCCGGTCATGGGAGACCAGAAAGAGTGTGCCAGCGTAACTCTGTAAGCGCTCTTCCAGAATCTCCAGTGTCTCCAGATCCAGATCGTTGGTGGGCTCGTCCAGCACCAGAATATTGGCGGGGCGGGCAAAGAGGCGGGCCAACAGCAAACGTGCGCGCTCGCCGCCGGAGAGTGCCTTGATCAGCCCCCGCGCGCGGCTGGGCGGGAAGAGGAAATCCTGCAGATAGCTCAGCACATGACGGCGTTCGCCATTGATTTCGATAAAATCATTCCCGTCCGCGATGGCGTCCAACACCCGGCTCTCGGGGTCGAGCGTGGCGCGCATCTGGTCGAAGTAGGCGATCTCCTGTTTGGTGCCGCGGCGGATGGTACCCTCTTGTGGCTCCAGTTCACCGAGGATCAGGCGCAGCAGTGTCGTCTTGCCCGCCCCATTGGGGCCGATAATGCCAACCCGGTCGCCGCGTTCAATGCGTGTGGAAAAATCGCGGATGACCGGACGCCCTTCATAGGTAAAAGAAACGTGATCCAGTTCAGCGATGAGTGCACCAGAACGATCCGCCGTGCTGATCTGCAAGGTGGCCTGCCCCTGCTGCTGGCGACGGCTGGCACGTTCCTCACGCAGCCCCTCCAGACGACGCAGGCGGCCCTGGTTGCGCTTGGCGCGGGCTTTGACCCCCTGGCGCAACCAGGCCTCCTCTTCCGCCAGTTGCCCTTCCAGACGATTATCGGCGGCCGCCTCAGCGGCGAGAACTTCGGCCTTGCGGCTTTGATAAGCCGCAAAAGTGCCTGGAAAGCTGCGCAGTATCCCGCGATCCAGTTCGATGATGCGGGTCGCCAGCCGGTCGAGAAAACGCCGGTCGTGGGTGACGAAAACCAGTGTGCCGCGATGGCGCAGCAGGGATTGCTCCAGCGCCAGAATCGCGGGCAAATCGAGATGGTTGGTGGGTTCGTCGAGAAAGAGCAGGTCCGGCTCGGCGACGAGGGTGGCGGCAATGGCCACCCGCTTGCGCTGGCCGCCAGAAAGGGCACTGACCATACCTTCAGCGGGCAGCCCCAGGCTGTCGCGCAGAGCCTCTGCCTTATAGTCGATCTGCCAGGCATCGTGATGGTCGGCGAGGGCATGGGCGTGAGCGTCATCCGCATCGGCATTCTGAAGGTGCCGCCAAGCCGGATGCCCGGATTTGATGGCGGTGAGCAGGTCGTGCTCTCCGGCCAGATCTGGCTCCTGCGCCAGATAGGCGCGGCGCACACCGGGTGCCACCCACAGCGTCCCCGCATCCAAGGGACAAAGGCCCGCCAGCACTTGCAATAAGGTAGACTTGCCCTCACCGTTGCGGCCAATCAGGCCGACCCGCTCGCCTGCCTCCAGGTTCAGTTCGGCATGGTCCAGCAACGCCCGGCCACCCCATTCCACTTGCCCTGCCTCCAGCCGCAGAATAGACATTCAGCCGACCCCATCCTTAGTTATGCAAAATAAAGGCGTAGGGTACGGGGCGCGCGGCGGTGGCGCAAGCCGGAAGCGCGTTTTCAGGTTCCGCGCGTCAACTCAGCAAACGCAGGGTGAGTGGGTAGCGGTAGACCTCGCCATTACTGGCTTTGATGGCGGCCAGTACACAGAATATCAAATTCACCATGAAAATCAGCGGAAAAATAAGCAGGCCAATCAACAGGGTACTCAGGATGCTGGCCACCACATAGGCAAGCAGCACGGTGATCTGGAAATTCAGTGCTTCTTTGCTCTGCTGCACCAGCCAGGCGGACCCACTGTCTTTTTTGAGGAGATAGACGATGAGTGCCGGGATAAACCCGAGGATGATGCCGCCCGCATGGGTGAGCGCCGCGATATTGCGATCGTCCTTGCTGGTTACTTCGACGAGATTGCTGGTTTCCATGGTTACGCTCCCGGTAGGGTGATGGATTTCGTACTGGGTCGATCGGGTAATGCTTCACTCTGTGAGGTCAATGACTGCTATCATACTGAATCTTTTCTCAAAGAATAGCTTCTAGCTGAGTTCTTTCCAAGTGGCAGAATGATTGCCACCGATGGACCGGACCTTTAGCATAGACCCATGCCAGATACCTTCACTGACGAACAACGCCAATTCCTGCAACTCCTGCGTCTACCCGTGCCCGGCGAACCGCCGCCGGAGATGGCGCCGGTGAAACCGGCGGTAAAAGCCGTAAGTGCAGTGCCGAATCGGTTTGTATCTGCGCGAACGACGCCTGTCTCTGCCTCGATGCGCCCTGCAGAAACGCCCGTGATGCAGCCGGAGTCACTCCCCAGTCCTGTAGATGAAGGGGTCTCCGTACTGCGCAACGCGGTGCCAGCGACTGCTACCTTATCCGCAGCGGTGACTCCGGTACGCAGTACGTCTCTACTGGCCAAGGCCGAAGCCCTTCAAGCCCCGGTGCTTGCTACTCAGGCAAGCCCCTCTTCTGCGGACCCGCAACGGATAACACGCATCGCCACCCTGGACTGGCGTGACCTCAACAACATGGTCAGCACCTGTCAGGCCTGCCCCCTCGGCGAAACCCGCAAACATGCCGTATTCGGTGCCGGTAACCCGCGCGGGTCCTGGCTGTTTGTCGGCGAGGCGCCGGGTGCGGAAGAAGACCGCCGCGGCGAAGCCTTTGTGGGTCGCGCCGGTCAACTCCTCGACAACATGCTCCGCGCCATGGGCCTAAGCCGCGAGAAAGACGTCTATATTGCCAATATCCTCAAATGTCGCCCCCCCAACAACCGCGATCCGCTGGGTCCGGAGGTGCAGGCGTGCACGCCCTACCTGCAGCGCCAGGTTGCCCTCTTGCAACCCCGCGTGATTGTTGCGCTGGGGCGCTTTGCGGCGCAGGGCTTGCTTCAGGTGGATACGCCGCTCAGCCAATTGCGCGGTACGACCCAGCACTACCAAGGCACGCCGCTGATTGTCACCTACCACCCCGCCTATCTGCTGCGTAACCCGATCGACAAGCGCAAAGTCTGGGAAGATCTGAAGCGGGCATTGGCGGTGTTTGCGGAGTCGCAGAAATGATGGACCATTCCCTCGTTGTCCGACCCGTCGGAAGCCTGGAATGGCCGTATTTCTAACGGTATGGGAGAAGTCTTTTATGGGTCATCACAAATACAGCGCTTGGCGGTTGTTTCCGGTCATCTTGATTGCCGGCTTGTTGTTTCTGCTCACAGACTCCCGGGCGGTGGCGGGGAAAATTCGCGTGGCCTGTGTCGGAGACAGTATTACCTACGGTGCCGGGGTGCCACAGCGACATAAGCAAGGATGGCCGGGGGAATTACAGCAATTGCTGGGAACCGGCTATCAGGTTGCGAACTTCGGTCACAGCGGGGCTACCATGCTGAAGAATGGCGCTCTTCCTTATTGGAAAACACCGGAATATCAAGCCGCCACAAGCTTTGATCCCAATATTGTTATCATCATGTTGGGCACCAATGATGCCAACACCCAAAATTGGCCAAAATTTGGTTCCCAGTTCACCGCTAATGCGGAAGAGATGATTCGGCATTTCGCACAGATCAAGGCACATCCCAAGATTTATATCTGTACGCCACCGCCGATCATTCACTCGAATTACGGCATCAGCGAAGCCATGTTGATCCGTGGCCCCATCCCGGATATTTATACGGCGGGCCACGCCATGAACGTTCCGGTCGTTCCGGTTTATGCAGAGTTGCGACGATTTTTCAAGACCCACCGGGCTGATGTGTATTACCAGGCGGATGGCGTACACCCAAACGCCGCCGGCCAGAAACAGATCGCTCAATTGATATTCCAGTTTCTGCGATAACTCACCACTGGAATATATCGAACGGATCGTAATGCTGCGCCACCATCACCTTCCAGACATTCCCTGGCCCTGTTTCCACCGGGGACCCATGCGGGTGAGAATAGCTCATCAAAACATGAAGTGTGCCAGATTATGCTGTAAAGCTATTCGACAACGTGGGGGGGTAATTGTTGGCTCGCACAAAAAGTCCGCATGGACCACGTTGTTATGATAATATTATTAAGCGGCTAACATCTGATTTGCATTGCTGCAATTTATGCGCTATTTACAAAATCAGTGGCAATAAGCCACGATCTGACCATATCTAAGGAGGATTGAGAATGTCAGGCTTTGACAACCTATTAACCCGCAGGGAAGCAATACAACGTGCGATACTGGGTGCAGGTGTGGTAACGGTGGGTGCTATGGGCGCCAGCGCGAGCGCCATGGCTGCGGGGATGAGCGGGAACCCAGGCAACTTGCTACCGAGCGGATCTGCTAGCCTTCAGGAATTGAGCAACCGACTCGCAACAGCCCCAAGGCGCCGGGATTTTAAGAGTGTCCCGATGATTCTCACTGACCCGGACCAATGGGACAGCGAGGCGTTGAACGAGGTGCTTCACTATGCAGGCGGCCCTAAACAGGTTTGGGATAACACCGCCTTGAAAAGCCCGTGGCTCAATCTCATGCGTAATGCCATGAACTGCCAGATATGGTCTTTCAAACATGCGGATTTCCTCTGCGTGTCTGCCACTCACGGAACGGCGCACTTTGCCCTGTACGATAACTACATCTGGGACAAATATCTCTCTACGCTCACCAAAGGGAAATGGAAAAGCAACGTATGGCTGAAAGAGCCCCCCGCTTCCGCAGCCAACCCGGCTGACTTTGAGGATTCAAAGGGCGCGTTTTCACCGCATGACAATAGCATAGCGGTGCTGCAGCGGCGCGGCGCAGTCTTTCTGGCCTGTCACAACGAAGTCTGGGAGCTCACCATGGGCCTCCTCAAAAAAGGCATCAATCCGGACCATCTCGCCCACGAGCAAATAGCGGCGGAATTCACCAACCACCTCATTCCCGGCGCGATCCTGACACCGGGCATCGTGGGTACCTTGCCGGAGTTGCAGCTGGCTGGATTCCAGTACGCGAAATAAATTCAGTTACTCACGCGGAACGCCACCCACCTCGCCCACTGACCGTCAGCTCACAGATTGATCGTCATAAAGCCCAAGGTGGGTCGGCATGACAGGTGAGGTGGAGGGCTGCGGTCAGGCCGTGTGATGGACCGCGCCTATCCGAATTCAGACTCAACAGGAGGTTTCATGGCAACTACAAGGTCAAACACCGCCCCACAAGACTCGGGCAATCGCAGCTGGCGACTCGCCGCCATCGCCCTGCTCACGATTCGCTTCGTTCAAGGATGGATTTACTGGGGCGGTGGCACCAGACGCTTCATCTATGGCCCGCAAAAACTGGATGTACACGGCCATTGGATGGCCTACAAGTTCCAGACAGCCATGCCCGGCGCATTGCTCGGCACAGACCATCTGGTGGCTTTTCTATTGCATCATTTCACCCTGCTCTACGCCGGAGTGATCCTCTTCAGCGCTGTCGAGATGATTGCCGGTTTCATGCTCATCATCGGCCTCTACACCCGTTTGGCGGCCGTGGCCACCATTGGCCTGTCTTTCGTACTGATGCTGCTCTTCGGCTGGCAGGGCGCCACCTGTATCGACGAATGGACCATGGCGTCCTCCAATTTTGCCATGGGTATCACTCTGGTGTTGGCAGGGTCCGGGGCCTACTCGATAGACAATTGGCTCTTGGCGCGCAATCCGAGCCTGGCCAATAGCGGCCTGTTCCGCTGGCTGGGAGGTAGCCTGCCTCTGCCCTTGAGCGATGGCGCGTTCAAAAAGCTGGCTCTGGGTTTGTTTTGGATCGCGGTGGTCTTCATCGTTGCCACCTACAGTTATTACCGCGGTTCGGTCATTACTCCCTTCCATGGCGGCCCGGTAAGCCCGGCCAAGCACCACTGGAAATTGGATCATGGCGTCCTACAGAACGATGGCAGCATAAAATTCCACGCCTATGTCAACGCTGGCGTGGCTGCAGAACCATCCAATGTGCTCGAAGCTGTGCTGGTGGACAGTAAAACTGGAAAAGTGGTGGAGAGGTGGGATAGCGCTGCTCTATCTTCCTTGCCAAAAAGCGCTTTTGTGAATGATTTTGCTTACCAGCAAATTCACACCGGGAAATTCGGGATCACCGGACCTGTCGGTGCGCAAGCCATGATCCATCTCCCTCCAGCGACTCAGAATATGGCACCATTGCCGCAGAGCTCCTACATCCTGCAACTTGAATCGGTGAATGGGCATATCTGGAAGGTGGACCTGCAGTACTAGCGAGTACCCGACAGAAAAAGCCGGATTTTCTCAAAAATCCGGCGGTAACAATACAATCGCGATAAAAAGTACCCATTACTGAGTGTTCCCCGCGCTTGGTGCCTCCCGCTCAATGTATACCGCGCGTAAAACCGATGGCCACCATGATCAGCATGATCACGATGTAGGTACGCAAACTCCAGAAGGCTATCTGAACACCTCCCCGAATCGGCGCACGAGTCAGTGGCTTGGGTTCCTGATGGATATCCTCTTCTAGAAACGCCAGAAATTCCGGGGTCGCCGCGGAGCGAAAGTCTTCTTTGGGATGCATACAAAGCTCCTCAGACGGATGGGAAGACGACGGTATAGCCATAAACGGCATTGGCCAGAATAAGAAAACCAACAATGGTGAAAGCTGAATAATTCTGCCAGCGCCGATTCACATAGCTCCCCATGATCTCGCGATCATTCAGCAGCATGAGCAGAAACAACATTGCCGCCGGCATGAATATGGATGCAATCACCTGCACGGTGAGGTTCAAAAACCCCAGGGGGATGTGGGGGATCAGGACCACCATGGCCGCCATCCCGGCGCTCAAAATGCCGGACAGATAAAAGGGCAAGGCCCGTTGTGGCTTGAGGTTCAGACTCCGAGGGAGTTTGAGCGCTTCGCCCACCGCCCAGGAAGTGCTTGCCGTAATGGCAATGGCGGCAATCAGCCCGGACTCGACGAGACCCAGAGCGAACAGCGCGGTTCCGATACTGCCCAGATTGCTCTGCCGTAACAGGTGGAGGATCGCCTGTATGTCGAACTGGGCGGTATTGGTGTGCCCATACGCCAGGGTACCCGTCAAGATGACAATGGCAATGGCGATGATCCCCATGGAAAGACTTCCGAAGGCGGTATCGGCCTGGCCGCTGGGGATGTCATTGACCGTCAGGCCCTTATCAACGACCGAGGATTGCTGAAAAAAGAGCATCCACGGCGCGATGGTCGTTCCGAGATTGGCAAGTATGACATAGGTAAAGGCGCCTACTGCGGTCCCCACTGGAATGTGCCAGTTGCCCACCGCAGCAATCACCTGGCCCCAGTCCGGGTGCGCCGCGATAGCCAGGGGCACAAAAACGATATTACCCGCAGCGATCCACAACGCCAGCCGCTCCCAGGTATGGTAATGCAAAAAAATCATGGTCACCGCGACAAATATCCAAGCCAACGTGACCGAAAGGACCGGCGGCACGGAGAACACGCTCATGCCCACACGGATGCCGATAAACTCCGTCACCAGCGTCAGGACATTCGCCACCGTCAAATCCAGCAGGGAAAACACCCCCCAAAAGGCGCCATAACGCCCCCAGATCATCTCGGCATGCCCTCGATGGGTCACAGCGCCAAGTCGTACGGTCATCTCCTGCACCACATAGGCTACCGGGATCATGAGCAACAGGAAGGGAATAAAAAAACCGATACCGTACATCGCCCCAGTCTGGGCGTAGGTGATGACGCCGCCGGCATCGTTATCAGCGATCATCACCAAAATGCCTGGCCCGATCAGACTCATAAACAGCAGTAGTCGTCGCCACCAGGAGGGATGATGGCGGAGCTGATAAATCCGCCAGCGATCCTTGATGCGCTCCCGCACGTCCTCGGGTAATTGCTGCAACACATCCGCCTCGCTGGGCGTTGCGTGATGTTCGGACACATTCGACATCAATCCCCTCCTGAATAACGTGCGAAAGAAGCCACAATCAACCCATCTGATCTTGCCGCAGCAAGATCAGCCTTTAAATAAGTGGCACTTTTGTAAGCTCGCACAGCCGCTCAGGTCAAGCAAAATATCGCCCGCTCTGACGCAACGGACATCCCATGCGAAAGTTCGACGAACTCTCCCAGTTCCATCAACATTTCGCTTTCTGGAAAGCTTCCAGCAACCCGTCCTCAAACGCTTTTTGCACGCTGTTTTACAGAATTTGTCTTAGGGCATTTCTGGCGCGTTACTTATCTGCAACCGAACGAAGATCCAGATTGGCGACGGCCTTTTCCACATTCCAGGCAATGAATCTGGCAAAGTCGCCGATGTTCTGTTGAACGCTCGCACTTTCCAGGTCGGCCATGTAGCGCTCACGCTCCTCGACCTGAAGGATAGTCCACGGATAGCCGCCCGAAGCTAGTAACAGGTTCATGGTAAATCGGGCCATGCGTCCATTGCCGTCGGCATAGGGGTGAATAAATCCAAAAAGCCAGTGGCCCAGGACGGCCCGGACAAAAGCGTCTGTTTCTTCCGCCAGGCTTTCCTGCAGGGCTTCCATGCCATACCGCAGCGACTCAAAGTGTGGTGGCACATGAGACGATCCGCGAAGGAACACCAAGTGTCGACGGTATCCGATGAGATCACTACGCTTGAGGATTCCGGCTGTCACTGATGGACCAAACAGAGCCTGGAACCATTCCTGATGATGGTCGGAAAAAAGGCGGGCAGCCAGGCCTGGAGCGGTGCTTTCTCCGCGAAAGGCCGCAACAGCATCCTGTTTTACCAATTCAAAAGCGTCCAGATAACCCCGTGCAGCCATAGCCTCGGTTTGCTCTCGATCGGCAGGATGACCGTCTGGGTGCCATTGTCCTGCCGCAACTCGCGCAATAAGTTCAGGCGTTACTCGGTACCGCTCTATGGATAAGCTGTGGTAAGCATCCTCCAGCTTTGCCGCTTCCACCTGCTGAAGAAATGCGATTTCGGGCCAGGCCGGAGGAGGCGTAGGTCGCATCGCCAAAACCTCCTCACGATGTTCCTTCCAGAGCAGTTGGACCCGCGCGTATAGCGGCGACTTTCCTATGGCTTGAAGTTGGTAAACGGCATCCGGTTCGAAGGGGTCCTTGACCTGGGGAAGATGAAACCCGGATCCCGCCAGTTCGCGTTCTATACGTTCCGCGAACTCCTTGCGGCCGACTTGTCGAAGCGACGCCACCACGCGGCTTATCCCCAGCCCACTGGTCTCTACCAACACTGCGATGGCCCCTGGATCTGCAAGCGTACCGAGCACAATCTGAATTTCTTTTTGCCAGGTTTGATAAAGCCTGGGTGGGAGCTTGATCAGGCAGTAAGGCAGGGACATACATCGCAGGCCATCGATCAGGACAACCTGTTCTTCAGTGGGCATGGATTTTTGTCCGGGATACATCACCAAGCTATGCCCAAAGACCAGATCCTGAATCTGACTTTGGTTGACACCCAGAAGCACTTGGATCTGCCGTGGGATAACATTGCATTGGGAATGCCGTAGCAAGGAGGATTCCGCTGATAAGCAATATTGAGCGCCAAATCGATCTTCCAGGTAGTACGCCAGATATTCCCAGAAGTTTGCGTAAAACAGCGTGCTGTCGCCCTGGTGAGCACCTGGGTCTGAAACGAAGTACCACCCCTTGAGGATTTCCCGCAGAAAGCCCTTCTCTAGGAGTAAAACTCGCGTGGCATTCTTGATCTGTTGGCCGCGAACGACACCTTGGGTTGGCCCGATCTTGGCGTGCAGCTCTTCCAAGGCTAGGGCCAACTTTGTTGCTTCGCTTCGTTTCGGTCGCGCCATTCGATCATTCCACATGTTTTGGTTAATTTAATGTACATGTTTTATTTAATTTAATAAAGAGTTTTTCAGTTGAAACAGGGGTTAACTCCCATATTCGACCTCGTAGTAACCCCTTCCTGAACGGTCCACAGGGTCATTCACCCCCTGGCGAGTCGGGCATGAGCTGTACTGCTGGGGCACACAGCGGGGTGTACGCTCAATTTATGCTTAATTATCCATCGTTGCGTAATTTATCGGTTTGGCGATAATTGTGCGTAAGTTGGTGCGGACTTCCTGCAGCGATTTAATGCATGATTCTCCAGTTGAAACAACACGGTACTACTCATGCGCAGTCACTTCGCGCAATGTATCGCAAACTGTCCGATAACGCAAAGCAGAGGACACCCGGAGGGACCCCCTGAATCTTGTCCCATCGCCCGCAGTTGGCTGAACAATGTGAACCGCTCCGACCAAAGCGCCCAGCGCTCGCCACGGATAGCCCTCGCCATCTTGATCTTTTTTCACTCAGTTTGCCTGGACCCACCCTAAGAACAGGGTAGGCGGAGAGCACGTCATAAGCGGGGGCTCGCCAAGGGGTCCGTCACTTTGGAGAACATCATCACTCCGGATTCTGGGTTTCCCAAGTTGAACTGGACTAAGCCAGATAATCATGGGCAGAAAACCAACCTCGTTCCCCAGTTGTTGCCAGACCCTGCCCGAGAGCTATGATCGAAAGTGGTGTACAGGCAGATTACAACTGACTTGAGCAAGGTGGCGTACTGTTGCTACAAAGGGTTTGCAGACCAAGTAAGCAACGTAAGGGGGTTTTGCTACGACACGAGGATTTTTTGTCCACCGATCCGGAAGGGTTTTACTGTGCCATCCGTCTGTGCCAATGGTTTTTCTGATGGGTTTTTTCGATGCAACTTACTGTTTTATATGGTGCCCAGGGACGGAATCGAACCGCCGACACGAGGATTTTCAGTTTTGTTATATTTCAAAGAGTTGGATTGTTGCGAATTGGGCGTATTCGGGTACATTTGTTCCATCCTATTATTTCTATTAGATTTATAATGTTTTCCATTGTGTCGCGTTGGCATGACTGCTGTACCGCCAATGTACCCCGCACTTTGGCCATGACCGTTATGGGGTATAGGCTTCGTCACGCCTTCATGAGCGCGCACCTTGCTGCGATCCCCTGGCAAAGTAAAGTAAGCAGCGGCTTTTTTTACAAAATCCCGCTCCATCCACATCTGTGCCCGTTCCTTGCGGAGCTGTTTATTCTCTCCCTCCAGTTCGGCCCCTACGCTCCAGGGATACCTGCAAGCTTCCGACCACGGGCTTTGGCACCCAGTTAGCCGATGTCCCCCTTGGGCACTGAAATCCGCTGTGAAGCCCCGGCAAGGAGAATCCCTGAGCCAATATCGGCTTGACCGCTTCGGCCCGAAACTCAGCCGTATAGCTCTATACTTTCTTCCCCATAAAATCCTCCTCGATCCACTATATCCAATCGAGAATGTTCACAAGATTCAAGATGCCTCAGTTAAGGCGTTTCCTGTCTGACCGCCCATTGCTCCAGTTCCGCCGCCAGCGCCAGATAGTGCTGAGCGTCACGCAGCCCGGCGATAAAACGACGGGGAATTCCCTCCAGACCTACCTGGGCGCCCACGAGCGCACCCGTCAACATCGCACGGGACATGTTTTGTCCGCCCCCGTTGATGGCGTGCAGTACCGCTGATTCATAATCTTCCCGGAAACGACTGGCCAGGTAGTAAGCCGCAGGCAGTTGGTGGTAAATGGCGCAGGGCATGCCGTAAACCAGGCTCACCTTCCAGGCGGGTTCAATGACGATGTCGGGATCCGCGGCGGCCAGCGCGGCGTATCCCGCCGTGAGCAAGGCGTCGGGCGACGTAAACTGACCTGCCTGCATCCTTTCGCCACCCGGCGACGGTGGCTGCAGGTGGCCTTGGGTAACCATGTGGAATGGCAGTGCTCCGCTGCGCACCTGCGCCATGAGCGTGGTGCCAATCTGGGGCGTCAACGCAGCGCCGGAGACCAACTGGGCCAAAACGGCGTTGAAGGCGACGCTCATGGCGACGATGGCCGGATCATGCTGGGTCAGGGCGATGTTGCGACACACCGCCTCCGCCATTTTTTTCGGCTGCAGGGCATAAAAGGCAGCGATGGCAATGGCGCGTTCGGCACCCTCCGTCGTGTCCGCGTCGCCGGCGCATTCTCCCCATGGGCGATGCTCTGGCACGCGCTTACGCCAGGCCTCTCGAATGGATTGATTGGTGTAGCCCCCCGGTCCCTGCATGGGCGTGCCGTCCAACTGCGGGAACAGTTCCGTATCCAGCCGACGGGTGAAATCGTCCTCCTCATAACCCGCGCAGCGCACCAACGACTCCATCAGCATGACCAGCAGCAGTCCGGTTTGCGAGATATCCCCCGCAAGCAGGCCACTGTGATAACGGCCGGGGCGCGGCGTGAGATAGTCGGTAATCCAGGGGCCACATTCCCGCCGCAGTTCGGCAAGGTCGTAGTACCAATGACACCCCAAAGCCAGTGCATCACCAATCAGGGCGCCCATCACGGCACCCGCTACGCGTTGCATGCTTCACCTCCTCCCGCCAGACGGGCTCATGGGATATCCGGCAACACGGCGGCATCACCTTTGTAAAGTCTGTTCCCAGGCCACCCTCTTCATGCCCACACCACAACGGGCATCCCGTGTTTCGGGAAAACGGCAGCCCGTGTCACTATACTGCAGGTTTTATGTCCTCCGTCCCATTATAGCGGCTCACGGCGGGGAGCTGACGCCGGCGGCAACTGTTCGGTTATTCCGAACAGTTCAAGTCGAGGGCGGGCGTGAAGTGGCCCGCGAGGTGGAACACTACAATCTCGACATGATCCTCGCTCTCGGCTTTCGTATGTGCAGCCCGGTGGGTGTGCGCTTTCGCCAGTGGGCCAACGATAAGCTCAAGGAGTATATCATCAAGGGTTTCGTGCTGGATGACGCGCGTCTGAAGAACCCCAGTAAGGGCCGGGATTATTTCGACGAACTGACCCGTCGACTGCAGGACATCCGCACCAGTGAGCGGCGCTTTTATCAGAAAATCACCGACATTTACGCCACCAGCGTGGATTACGACGCGCGCCACCCCCTGACTCAGCAGTTTTTCGCCACGGTGCAAAACAAGGTGCACTACGCCATCCACAGCCAGACCGCCGCCGAGTTGGTTACCAGCCGTGCGGATAGCTGATTGCCGAACATGGGCCTGACGACTTGGGAAGGCGCACGTATCCGTAAATCCGACGGGGGCCACTGAGGGCTCAAAAGCCAAGCGCCGCTTTACCTCCCCTTGAAAAGGTCAGTTTTAGCCCGGTGGCGCATGGATAAAAAAGGCATCGCTGCTCCGCGGCCTCCCCAATAATGAAAGGTAAGCGGCCAATACCCCCAGCACAAGGCCGGCCAACACGTCCACCACCACATGCTGGCGTAAGGCCAGGGTAGAATATGCGATGCCTACACACCAAGCCCAATTGCAGACAATTATCCACAGTGGCGCGCCGAAGCGTCGTAGCAAATAATGCAACCAAATGCCTGAAAATACTGCTGTGGCGACATGCAGCGAAGGGCAGGCATTGCCGGAGGCATCCATGCTTTTAAGAAGGTCCACATCTGGATACCGAGCCCAGTCAATATGGGATGCGGGTACAACTGTGGGCCAGAAGTAAAAAATGGCCAGCCCTACAAGACACATTCCGGCCATGCTCATGCCATAGCCATACAGTTCGCGCCGTGTCGCTAGTAGCGCAGGAGGAAGAGAAACATAGACCCACAGTGATAAGTAGATGGGCAGCGTCAGCGGCTGAAAACCGATCAGGCGATCCAGCAAGATCCTCGGCATCACCGTTGGCGGGTAGGCCGGATCTTTGAGCAAATAAAAGTACGCAACGAAAAATAGGCTAATAAAACCCGTTGTTCCGATACTTTTGAGATACACATGCCGGGGTATTACCGCCATAACCTGACGGTACCATGGTGCCTGTTGGCTGTTTTCGTTCAAGGCTTATTCTCCACGGATGCTGGTTCATTATTAGTCGAGACCACATCGGGCGAGTTTATGTTCACGGTCCGCTTACTTCCATCGTAGCGGATTGTGCTGCCCCATAATGTCACCCTGGCGGGCAAGCCGGAGTGTGCGCAGACAGCGCAGCGATATAGATGGCAAGAGCGAAAAAAGCGATTGAGATTGAACGAAGCGCAACTCGCGGCCCTTGTGGATGCCGCGCAGATGCCAGACGACAACGACAGATGCGCCTATCTCTACCAGTGAGTCCAAGCCAAAGCCCGCAAGTGCCACAGCGTGTGCAGCGATGGCTGCGGCAATGACGATGGCGGTTCCGACGACGTTCCAGCCAAGCGTGATGTATTCGAGGAGCAGCCCTCGGCGTAGCAGGATCGAGGTGTCAGTCATCATGACAGCTATGGATGCCACAGCGGCAATCCGCCAGTTTTTCGCTTGTGCAATATAATCGCCGTACCGCTCCAGCGATTCCCGCCGGGCGACGAGATAATGGGCGACCGTCTCCTTCTCTGGGGCGTCCGGGTCGATGGTGGACGCGGATACTGCTTTCTTTGCCATGGGGTCTCCCTCTCAACAGGCTAATACCAAGTTCCTGCTCTGGTATAGCCAGCCGAAAAGGGGATCGCCCCCCAGGAAGCGGGAACATTAGCTTGTGAAGAGAGTGAATGTTTTACCGAGAGCGCGCCTGACCCACCAGACGTGTTGCATGTAACTTTATTGGAGGCTTTCACATGGGAACCACGCACGTTAATACACGAGTTCAAAAGCACCGCGACGCGCTGCGCATGGCGGGCTTGCGCCCGGTGCAAATCTGGGTGCCTGACACACGCCGCCCAGACTTCGCGGAGGAGTGTCGCCGCCAATCCCTTCTCGTGGCTCAAGCCGACAGCGCCGATACAGCCATGCTGCAGTTCATGGATGAAGTCTTGGCAGATGTGGACGGCTGGACGGAATGATGCGCGGCGATCTTGTGACCATCGCCATGCAGGGCGACTTTGGCAAGCCACGGCCCGCGTTGGTGATTCAAGCCAACCTGTTTGGGGAGCACACGAGCGTAACCGTTCTGCCAATCACCAGCACGCTGGTTGCTGCGCCATTGCTGCGCGTCACGGTTCAACCGAGCGCAGAGAACGGCTTGCAGAAACCATCACAGGTGATGGTAGACAAGGCCATGACGGTGAAGCGCGAAAAGGCAGGGCCAGCATTCGGACGCATCGACGCGGATGCACTGGTGGAGGTCGAGCGTTGCTTGGCTGTGTTTTTGGGGATAGCGAAATGATCCAGACGATTTAATCTTCCGCGCTGGACACAATCGTCGAACGGGCGCTCGCGGATTCCGATGCGGACAGGGTCACTCAGGCCAGGAAATTTGGGAAGGTAGGTTGCTTGGGCGGTTACGCCTGGTCAACAGGCGATGGATCGCAAGAGGGGGCAAGATTTCCAGACGAGTATTGATGCAGGATAGCTCCCAGGCCTTTAGCACCCCCTCAACGGGCCAGGTTATGGACAGAATCTGTGGATGACCCTGTTGAATTTCCAGAATCGAATGGTAACTGTCCCATACCTCACCTCTTGCAAAAAGCATTTCCTTCAACCACTACCCTGCCCCTTTCCGTCCCGCCTTGGCCGACTACGGGCCCAGGGACGACCTTGGCGGCTAACGCCATGGCTGGCATGGGCCGCGCCAATGGGACAACATTCGTATTGATGAATACCTGCCCCGGAAGCGCGCCATGGTAGCCCAGCGCCGTGCAATTCTGCCGTGCTTGTTCCCGGTACCGGCGCAGTCCCCGCAGCTCGGCCGTTCTCAGCGCCTTGTGTACAGCGACGGAACGTGCTGCATACTGCATCCCGACCAAGTGTAACCGGGATTGTAGCGTGCCCAGTAAGGGGAGCAACGCCGCCGGATTCGGGCTTTGCACAGCAAGATCTTCCCGTACCAGCCAGGGTGCACCGGCCTGGCCTGTCGCCTGCGTCTGGTACCCGGCGCTACGCCAGGTAATCCCAGGCACCGATTGCAGCCGGGCTTTTGCCCAGGACACGTCCTGATTGACCATGGCGGCCAACTTCGCCGGGCTTCTCCCCGACGCCTCCGCCTGCAGGTCGGCATGCAATATCGTCCTGGGCACCCGATAATGCGTCACCACCTGGAAATGGACGCTGGTGAGGGCCGGCGTCGGCACCTTCGCCACAGCCAGGCCCGGCAACCCCAAAAGCAGCCATAGAATATGCGTGCGCCTCATGCTGCCCCCGCCGCCTGCCAGTCCCGCGCAAATTGCGCTTGCAACATGGAAATGTCCGTCGGGTTGTTCAGGATCAGGCCCATTTCTCGATTCTCCTCAAGTGACGAAACGCTGTAGTTCTCGCTGCCTACAAAGGCATAATAGCTCGAAATCTCTGCCTTGGCGTGTATGTATACAGGACGTTTCGGCATCAAGCGCACATGAACTGGGGCATTGAAATCCGCTGTGAAGCCCCTGCAAGGAGAACCCCTGAGGCAATACCAGCTTGATCGCTTCGGCCCGAAACCCAGCCGTATAGCTCTGTACTTTCTTCCCCATTCTTCGGGTGTCTGCCGTTCCAGTTCAGCCTCTTTCGTGAGCGCCCAGGCCATGGCTTCGGTATCAAAAGTGGCCGACAGATAAAGGTAGCCCCGCCTGCGGATCTGCACCCGCCAATACTT
>Ga0172379_10000244_pt1 | contig 147348 bp, 167 predicted proteins | sample GrowelOW334metaG_FD_119756 | JGI IMG/M metagenome (GOLD analysis project Ga0172379, IMG submission 119756) | Groundwater microbial communities from an aquifer near a municipal landfill in Southern Ontario, Canada - Groundwater well OW334 metaG | ecosystem: Environmental > Aquatic > Deep... | reverse complement strand
TCCGGTATTAGAATTTGAACCAGCACCTCCACCACCTCCCCCACCCAAAACATAGCCGTTTAAGTTGTTAATTGTTGTAGAGGCGATGAGACTAACGGCATTTGATCCGTCGTACCCTTTAACATTAGATATAGATATCGGTCCACCCTTTCCTCCTTTTCCATGAATAGTTCCGTTGTTAATTATGTTTACAGTAGAACCTGTTGGTAGATTTGAACTACCGTAGATTGCTGCCTTTGATGTTGTGGCGGAAGAAACGGTCTTTCCAGAATTTATTGTAAGGTTTACATTCACTGGACAAGTTGGGGAACCAGCGGCGATGAAGAGATCGTAGTTTTGGGTATCTGAAGATATGGTGAGGTTTTTTGTTTGAATGGCTCCGCATGATGTATCACATCTTTCGCCAGTAACTCCACCAACTTCTCCTTTCACTGTTGTCGGTGTATTCCCAGTAATGGATAGACAATAACCGTTTGTATTAATTGATTTACCAGGAGCTCCTCCTTGGGACTCTGCTAAAATTGGAGAACCAGTAACATTTTTATAAAAATTATTTCCACCAACTTCACCATAATTTCCTCCTGCGCCTCCAGGGAAAGATGCCCCATAACGAGAGGGCTTAGCTGCTCCACCAACACCACTTACTCCAGTAGTTCCAGCGTAACCACCACAACCAGCACAAGTTGATAAAATATTTGTTGTTTGTTTATCAAACCCATCTGTTCTTACAGAGTCACCAGCTGCTCCACCACCTGCACCTCCACTTCCACCAGAAAAGTCGTGAACCCAATCATCGTTTAAGGTGTACAACACTGTAATACCAGCACCGCCTCCTCCACCTCCCAAAATAGAACCGTTATTTTCTATTTTTGTTTTCGCTGTTAGTTGTATAGCATCTCCCCCTTTGAAACCCATGGTATCTTTAAAACTAGTCTTGGAGATGCTATTTATTATTACACCTCCCCTCCCTCCCATTCCATGGATAGTTCCGTTGTTTACAATTCTTACCGTTGATCCTGACGGAAGATTCTGACTTCCATAAATTGCAGCGTGTGAAATTGTATTTGAAGAGACAGTGACACCAGAATTTATTGTAAGAATAATATTAACTGCAGAGGTTGGTGAACCAGCGGATGTGAACAAATTATAATTTTGAGTATTAGAAGAAATATTTAAATTTAACGTCGGGGTTGGTATGGAGATAGGATTACATCCCTCACCACTTACGCCACTAATTTCCCCTTTTATTTTTGTTGGTGTATTTCCAGTTACAGATATACAAAAACCATTTGTATTAATTGATTTACCAGGAGCTCCTCCTTGGGATTCTCCTAAAATACGTGCGCCAGTTATATACTTATAAAAACTATTTCCTCCAGCCTCACCATAATTTCCTCCGTTACCTCCAATAAAAGTAGGATTATTGTAACGAGAGGGCTTAGCTGCTCCACCAACACCACTTACTCCAGTAGTTCCAGCGTAACCACCACAATTAGCACAGGTTGATGCAATATTGTTTGTTGTATAAAAAAGACCTGTAGTTTTAACGGCATCTCCGCCAACTCCGCCTCCAGCACCACCTCCACCGCCAGAAAAATCGTGAGTCCAATCAGAATTTAAAGCATAAAGTATAGTTGCTCCTGCTCCTCCTCCGCCACCACCGAAGATAGAGCCGTTATTTTCTATTGTGGTTTTTGCTGTTAATTTTATAGCATCTCCCCCTTTGAAACCCATAGTATCTTTAAAACTAGTCTTGGAGATACTATTTATTATTACACCCCCTCTACCTCCCATACCATGAATGGTTCCATTATTAATAATCTTAACACTAGACCCAGTCGGCAGATTCTGGCTCCCATATATGGCGGCTTGAGAAGTTGAATTGGAAGAAACAGTTACACCAGAATTAATTGTAACGATTACATTTACAGGACACCCGGGTGAACCTGCCGCTGTGAATAAATCGTAGTTTTGGGTATTGGAAGAAATGGTTAAATTTATATCAGAAGGAACAAGGGAACAAACCGGCAACCGACATGCCTCTGTTCCCCCAAAAGGCCACGGTACTCCACCACACCCACCCATTGAGCCACCACCTTTATTGGCTCCTATAGTATATTTGTAAATACCGTTTATACAAGATGCATTTATAAATGAATTATAATCTACAACACCAGTATTACCCAGATCACACACCGTTGATGAATTCCAATTAATAAAACTATTACCCAAACATGGTGCATGAGCAATAGCTCCAGTTATTAATTGGAACGTAGATTGCGGGTTTGGAATGAAGGCACATTCCGGTAAATCTCTAGAATACGTTGTGGACATACCTGTTAGTCCATCATAAAAACTCCATGAAGCGACTGTTGTCGTAGTAGCAAAATTATCTATTCTATCCCCTAACATAACAGCGGCGGTTTTTGTAATTTGATTATTACTGCATTGATAGTAGTAGTCCCCCCCAGCAGTATCCACCCTCCCACAACTAGCAGCAGAAGCATTGGAAACAGAAATCAAGAACAAGAGAACGAGTGATAGTAGAGTTAATTTAAACTTTCTATTCATATTATTTAATAATATTTACATCAAACACCTTAATACCAATAGCAGTGAATCCAGAAGATGTTGCATTATTTATATATGAAGTAACGAAAGAGTCTGGTTTAATGTCAGATATTTTCAAATCAGAGTAAACTTTCTTTTCTACATTAAATCCTTTAATAATTGAATCTTTATTTATTATTAAATTAACATTATTAATATTATCGAAAACATAGTCGGTTAGTGTTGGATCTTTTATAACTTCTATATCTACAGAGTTTGTGTTTATTTTTGTTATTTTACCGTATAACACTAGGAATCTGGTGTCTAGGAGATATTTCTCTGGTTGTGGTTCTGGGTTTGTGGTTGGGGTTTTATGGAAATATACAAGATAGATGGTTGTACAAAGAAGAAGGGTTATTACTAAGATTGAGGCTAAAATTAATAGTTTTTTGTTTTTCATATACACAATATTATATCATGCATATATGTTTTTTGAAACGTATATTTAATTAATTAAACCCTTCAGGTTTTTTAACAAAAATACAACGTCTTTCTTTTTTGTACTTCTACCAAGTGAAAAACGTAAGGTTGATTTAGCTCTTTCAGAATCATTATAAATATTTCTAACAACATAGGATTCGCCGGAACCAGAGGCACAAGCGCTTGCTGATGAACATATTATTCCAACTTCATCTAGTCTAAGAACCAGCATCTCTCCATCTTGTCCTGGGATAGAAATGTTAATGTTATTGGGAAGACGATTTTCTAGATGACCATTAAACATAACTCCTGGAATGTTTTTTCTGGATTCACTAAAAAAATAATCCCTGATCTTCGTTAATCTCTTATTTTCTTTTTCTTTAATCTTTTCCGAAATCTCAAATGCTTTTGCGAAACCAGCAATAAGAGAAATATTTTCTGTACCAGCTCTCATTCCGCTTTCTTGCCCACCACCTAAAATAATTGGCTCCAAAGAGACTCCATCTTTTACAAAAAGAGCTCCAACACCTTTTGGCCCATACATTTTTTGTGCATCCAATGTCATCATATCAACACCAAGTTCATCAACTTTTAAATTTAAATACTGAGCAGATTGTGAAGCATCAATATGAAAATATGGTAAAGAATTCTTTTCTCTACCCATTTCTTTTTTTATATATCTAATTTCCTTTATGATTTCTTTTATGAGTTGAACCACGCCAATCTCACTATTCGAGTGGCCAATGGAAACAAGAACCGTTTCTGGTTTAATTAATTCTCTCAAATCTTTAAGGTTTACTAAACCATCTTCATTAGCTTTTAAATAATCAACTGCACAACCCTGTTTTTCTAAATTTTTAAAACATTCTAGTATTGAGCCGTGCTCTATATTTGTGGTAATTAAATGTATTTCATTAATTTTCTTTCCTTCATTCAAAAGTTTTTTAACCAAACCAAAAATCGCAAGGTTATTTGCTTCTGTACCTCCAGATGTAAAAATTATCTCTCTACTGTGTGCACCTATAAAGCTAGAGATTTTCTCTCTGGATTCATTCAATATATTTTTAGCTTTCACACCACAACAGTGAATGGAACTTGGATTTCCAAAATCTTTGTTCCAATATTTATTCATCTCTTTTACTACCCTCTTATCTACCGGTGTAGTCGCTGCATTGTCTAAATATATCTTCCTCATAGTGATAATTTACCATTTTTTGCAAAACAAGCAAAAGCTGATATAATTTGAAAAGTTAATCATATTAAAAACACAAATGATCTTAGACTTTAATTTTTACGCGACACTTGGTGCAGCCATAATAATAGCCCTCCTTTTATTCTGGATAATTCGTTTAGAAATTAAACTTAGAAAACTTTTAGGTAAAAAATGTAACAGCTTAGACGACACCCTCGCCTTACTTAAAAAAGAAGTCTCCTATTTAAAAAAATACGCTGAAAAATCTGAAGAAAATTTTGGAGTTATAGATAGTAAATTAAAGAAAACTATCTCTGGTTTAGAGACTGTAAGATTTAACCCTTTTAAAGGTAACGGTTCTGGAGGAAATCAAAGCTTTGCAACAGCACTGGTAAACAAAGATGGCGATGGTGTAATAATTTCAAGTCTTTACTCAAGAGACCATGTAAGCGTGTTTTCTAAGCCTATTAAAAGTATGAAAGCTGAGCACGAACTTACAGAAGAAGAAAGAATGGCTCTACAAAAAGCTAAGGAAAGTATCATATAAAAAAGCTTTACAAAAGCCAAAAAATAAGGATAATTAGTATATTAATGCAAACTCGCCAATTCAACAGGAATGGCTTTTTTCATTAGTGTAATCTGACAAATACAGCCATGACCCCAAATAAGCAAAACAACCTAATAAAACGCCCACCTATTGTCTGTATAATGGGACATATTGACCATGGTAAATCTACGATCTTAGATTATATAAGAAATACAAATATCGTGGACTCAGAAGCTGGAGGAATCACCCAAAGAATTTCTGCATATGAAGTCATACACAAAACACCAGCCAGTACTGAAGAAAAAATAACATTTCTAGATACTCCAGGACACGAATCTTTTGGGGCAATGAGAACTTGTGGCTCCCTCATCGCTGATATAGCGATACTTGTTGTATCAGCAGAAGATGGTGTCAAAAAACAAACCATTGAGGCTTTAAAATGCATTGAGAAGACAAATACTCCTTTTATAGTTGTAATAAACAAAATAGATAAACCGGATGCCAATATAGAAAGAACAAAAAATTCTTTAGTAGAAAATGGAATCTATATTGAAGGATATGGAGGCACTATTCCTTGCGTTCCGATTTCTGCAAAAACAGGACAGGGTATGGATGAACTTCTAGATATGATACTTCTCGTGGCTGAAATGACAGACTTGAAAGGTAATCCTACAAAACCAGCCTCTGGTATTATCTTAGAAGCCCATCTTGATAAACAAAAAGGTATTACTGCTGTAGCAATAATTAAAGACGGTACCCTTAAAAATGGTATGTATGTTGTTTCTGGAGACAGAATGGCACCAACAAGAATAATAGAAAATTTCTTGAGCAAAAAGGTTACCGAAGCAAATTTCTCATCACCTGTTAGAATCGTTGGTTTTGATAAGCTTCCAATTGTTGGAGAGTCTTTTTCAAGTTATGAAAATAAAAAAGATGCGGAAACAGAGGTGGCTCTCTATAAAGAAACTGTAGAAAAATCTCCCTATAAAAATATGGAGGAAGAAAATCCTGATGAAATAGTGATTAGAGTTATGATAAAAGCTGAAGTAGCTGGAGCGATAGATGCCATAGAACACGAGATAAAAAAAATAAAAAGTGATAAAGTAAAAATCAAAATAGTAGCAGCAAGTATAGGAGATATTACTGAAAATGATGTTAAACTCGCATCTGGAAGAAACCCAGCTATTATTGTCGGCTTTGCAACAAAAATAGATTCTACCTCAAAAGATTTAGCTGAAAGATCTGGAGTTGAAGTAAAAATATTTGATATTATTTACAAGCTTGGTGAATGGCTTGAAGAAATAGTCTTACAAAAAACACCAAAAGTAACAGTGGAAGAAACTACTGCGAAAGTAAAAATATTAAAAACCTTTAGTTCAGTGAAAGATAAACATATTCTCGGTGGAAGAGTAGAATCTGGTACAATAAACGTTGGGCAGGAGGCAAAGATAATGAGAGGAGAAATAGAAGTTGGTAGAGGCAAAATAAAAGAACTACAACAGCAAAAAGAAAAAACCAGCGAGGTGAGAGAGGGTGTAGAATTCGGCTGCCAATTCCAATCAGATGTTAATCCCCTACCTGGAGATAGATTAGAAATGTTTAAGACAATAGAAAAATAAAACATGAGTGAAAACAGAACAGAAAGAATGATAAAAATAATCAAGCTGGCAGCAGCTGATTTTATGCAGAGAGAATCTAGCGGCTCTTCTCTTATTACAATCACCGATGTTCATCTTTCAAAAGATGAAAAATATGCTAATATTCTTTTTACAGTTCTTCCAGAAGAAAAACAAGACGCAGCTCTTGAGTTTTCAAAAAGAAAAAGAACTGAGTTTAGAGAATACATAAAAAATAAAACAAAGCTTGGTAGAATTCCAACTTTTGATTTTGAAATAGATTATGGAGAAAAGCATAGACAAAAAATAGATGAGATTTCTAGAGATATAAAATAGAAATCTTAGTAAGGCCTGGTTGCTAAGTGGTAAAGCATTCCTCTGCAAAAGGAATATGCGGGAGTTCGATTCTCCCCCAGGCCTCAAGAAAATTAATTTTTAATTTTCTTCAAAATTTAATATTTGCCCGGGTGGCGGAATTGGTATACGCGCACGACTTAAAATCGTGTCTCGCAAGGGATATGGGTTCGACCCCCATCCCGGGCACAAATTGATTTATTAGAATTTTTTTGTTATCCTGTCTTAACAGCTAAATTTCATATGCGCCCATAGCTCAGCTGGTAGAGCAGGTCCCTCTTAAGGACAAGGTCGTAGGTTCGATCCCTACTGGGCGCACTCGGTAATATGCGCGAGTGGTGTAATTGGTAAACACGCCAGTCTTAGGAACTGGTGGCGCAAGCCGTGGAGGTTCAAGTCCTCTCTCGCGCACAGATAAAAAAAACGCTTTAATCAGCGTTTTTTTAATTTGACAGACACAATACATATTGGTATAAATAACCCTGAATTAATTTGTTCCAATCAACAACGGAGGCATAAATGAGCGAACGTAGTAGAGAAAAAGAAAAGATTCGAAAAAGAGAAGCTCGCAGAAAAAAACTCCAGAGAATAAAGGACTTCTTTTTCAAATACAGAGAGCCTCTTTCCTGGGTTGCCTGGGCCATTCTCGTTGTGACAATTGTGGCAGCATGTTTTTATGATAATCATTAAACAATCGTCCACTAAACCAAAAAGCGACTTCATCAGAAGCCGCTTTTCTTTTATCTAATTTTAAACTATCTCACACACTCCTCCAGAACAAGCCAACTCCTTCTTTACTTCAGTCTCATCCTGTCTTTCATAAGTGATAATCTTTGAGAAATCTACAATACCCATTTTACTAGATAATTCTTTAAATTTCTTTTCGTCTATCTCTTCATATGGAGCAAGTTGATATACGTGGTCATTTCTTGGAAGAAAAGAAAGGCCTCCTATAATATCCCAATTTGTATAAAGCCAATTTGCAACTTCAATCCATTCATTTTCTCCAACATATATTGTGACTGATGGATTATGCTCTGTGTAATTTACTTTTACCATTTTCCAATATTCAAGTTGTTTCAAAGCTGTAAGGTCTTTATTATAAACAGAACCCTTTGGAGATTTTATTGGGAACTCAAGCACATATGTAGTTGCGTTATCTTTTGGCTGACCAACTTCTGGTTGATATGGGAAACCTTGATCTCTAAGCATTTTGAAAAGAGAATCTGTAGCAGAAATTCTTACTCTTCTAATATAGTAAGGAGCAAACCTTGTATGCATACCAGAGGAACAATCTACTGTCTGAGAAACGGTACCAGAAGGTTTAACACAAGTAATACAAGTTGAAGGATTTATTTTAAATCTTTTTGCTAAAGTTTGATTCATCTTTATCGCCTCATTTCTCATCTTCTGTAAAATCTTTTCATTTCTTACAGCTGGGCAATCCCACTGACCAGTAATGGAAACTCCAAGTAATCTTTCTTTCTCACAATTTTCTCTCCATTCTTTTGAAAGATACCCGAAATTCAAAAGAGTAGATTGATACGTTCCGAGAAGAGTGGCTAACTTTATTTTTCTCATTAGAGTTTGCTCAGTATCTTCTGAACGAGCAACGACTTCTGAAAGGTTACAGAATTGTTTAGATTGAAGAATAATTTCTCCACAAGGATTTGTACCGAGATCACCTAAGTAACCCTTTAGTGCCTCAATTCTCCTCTTTGGAAGGGTCTTTAATAGTCCTCCTCTATTAAAGATACCTCTTTCACCTGAGCCGCTTTTCATAAGAGCAATCCATTCATCAAAAAACTCGGTAGAAGAGGGTTTTTGTAGATATACAGCTGAGTTATTGGCGATACTTCTCTGAGGATCTGTAAGGAAAAATTGGCCTTTTTTAGCATCTCTTATTTCTGAATCATCAAGATCTGAAAGAGATATAAGGGCACTTCTTCTTACACCGCCAGCAACAACACAATCACCTATTGAACAGATGATATCGTGTGCATCTAGATTTGTAAGTCTCCTTCCTTGTCTCTTCATTACTTTACTTCTAACGAGGTTAAGTAATCTTATAAGTGGTTCTGGTCCAGAAGCTTTTCCTCCCATAACCTTTAATCTCGCTCCTGCAGGTCTAATTTTTGAATAATCAAAATTAACATCATTACCATCAAACCACGTCTTCATACCAAAAGCCAAAGCATCCGCCCAGCCTTCCTTGCTATCAGCGATAACATAGTCTGGAAGTTTTTTCCCTGTCTGAAATTTTATTTGTGGCATTGATTGTACGTTCTGACTTTCAACAGAAAAGCCAACTCCAGTTCCACACATTGAGATGTACATTATTTCTGCAAAATCTTGAATCTTTGAAGGTGCAATGAAAGAACAATTGTATGCACAAACATTTGTTTTCCCCGCAGCCGTTCCAGCAAATTGCAAAAGTCTCATTGATGGCATAACTTCTTGTTTCAAAATCGCCTCTCTCAATTCTTTGTACTCCGCTGGCTTCACAAGATCACCAATATTATTTTTCATGAACGCCATATATCTATCAACTGTCTCTATCCAAGTTTCTCTTCTTCCTTCTTCATCAATCCATCTTGAGTATGTTCTATAGTAAACTAATTCTCCAAGTTGATTCCTAAAATATTTTTTACTATCTGTTGCAAGTTTTTTTACTTTCGCAGGAACCTCAATGCCAACCTCTCTAAGTTTATTTCTTTCTTGCCTATATAAAATATACTCTTTAGCAGATTGAACATACTCACCTAAAATAAGTTCTTTCTCAACAATATCTTGTATATCTTCAATGCCAGGAATAAAAGTATCTGATCTTTTTGCGATTCTAACAAGTTCAGATAATACTTTATTAGCAACAAGCTCAGCTTCTTCGATAGAGCCTTCACTAACTTTAGTCATTGCCTTAAAAATAGCATTTATTATCTTAGATAAATCAAATGGCACTACTGAACCGTCTCTTTTTTTAATACTCTTGATGAGATTAACTCTCCCGCTTCCTGTTTTTACCATATTGATTATTGTTAAATTAATAAATGTTAATAATGTACTAATTTTACAGTAATAAATCTCACAAGAGAATAGAAAATACATAAAAAAACAGAAAGCAAAACAAAAAAAAGAAGTGTAAAGAAGCAAGCCAAAAAAGCTTTAAAACTAAAGACTACTACAGACAAAAAATATGAAAATTGAAAAAAGACAGTTTTTGATTTTTATCAAAAACTGTCTTTTTGAAGATTTTTTATAATAAAAAGTGCCCTAAATCACAAACTCAACCTTATCTCCAACTTTTATATTATTTTTTTCTGCAAAACCTGTTGGTACTTCCAAAACATATTTGGCTACATAATCACCTCCCAAAACTTTTGGATAATCTTCTGGAGAAAAATTACCAACTATACCACTTACAAAAAAATCTTCTGTAATCCAAATAATATCTATAGAGAATTTCATATCTTTCATCCAGAATCCATACTTCCCTACCTGTTCAAACACAAAAATCATTCCCCCATCTTCCTCTAATCCAGATCTGCCAGATAATCCAAGCTCTCTTTTACAATTATTATCAGAAACATCTGCAAAAACTTTTATTTCTCCAAAATTTATTTCTTTTTTATCATATTCTCCACACTGAGTTACATAAATTTTGTTTACTGATGGTGTTGCAATAGTATCATCACCACATTTGGTTGTCGGCATCGCTCCGTCTGGGTTACCATGTCGTATCCATTGTCCATTTACACAAAGCCAAGAGTCTTCATTACCAGAAAAAAATCTAATACTTAAGATTACGAATCCGATAATAATTATTACCCAAAATATTTTCTTTAGAATTTTCATATACTTATATTATATCAGAAAATGCGGAGGGTAAGAGATTTGAACTCTTGATGGAGTTTCCCCCATACCACCTTTCCAAGGTGGCGCACTAGACCACTATGCGAACCCTCCATAAAAATATCTTACTCTAAACAAAAATTATTTACAATTAAATAGATCTATAAACCACCAAACTTAAAATAGCAAAAACTATCGCTAAGTATAAAGTATAAGTTGCAACAATAATGAGTGCTGGGTGGCCGACAGCTAAAAATATCAAAAGAAAGCCAACACCAAAAGATTGTAAAATCATTTTTATTTTCCCCACTAGCTTTGCTGGTACTATCTCCCCCTTGAATCTAAAGTAGGCAGAAACAATAAGCATAAGCTCTATAAAAACAATTGAGAGCGCCAAAGGTAAACTAATTAAACTCGAAATAACAATGAAACCAACACTTCCTATGAGAAGTTTGTCAGCAAGAGGATCAAACACAATTCCCCAGTCTGTAATCTGATTTCTTGTTCTGGCCATAGCACCATCAACAGCATCAGAAAAGGCAGCGATAGCAAACAAAATGAAACCTATCATATAATCTTTATCCAACAGGAAAAATAAAACAAAAGGAATAGATACAAAACGAAAAACCGTTATTAAATTTGGTTTAAAATATTTCCTAGGAAACAACTTAAGAATAGTTTTTTCAAAAATCTTATCTATTACAGTAACCTTGGCAACATATTTTGGTCTTGGCTCATCAAAAACCCTAAAAGCTAAAATGCTTTTATCTATTTGTTTTTCTATTTTATTAAGTTTTGCCTTATTCATTATTTTTTGCCAACGAGTGCCTCTACCCTATCCTCTGTTCTAGGATGAGTACTAAAAAGGCTTGCTGCTTTATTCCCCATACCACCAAACGGATTTGAAATATATAAATGCGCAGTAGCACTATTTGCATTTCTCATTGGTACGCCATATGCAGAAATTTTTTGTAATGCGCTGGCAAGACCTTCTGGATATCTAGTGAGTAAGGCACCTGAAGCATCAGCAAGAAACTCTCTCTTTCTAGAAATTGCTAGTTGAATAAGCTTCGCAACAATTGGAGAAAGAATTATAAAAATAATTCCTATGATAGCAAGTGCTCCCCCACCCTTTCCATTATCTCTTTTCCCACCCATTCCACCTCTCAAAAAAATATTTGCGAGAATTGAAATAAAACCAACAAGTACCACCACTACAGTGCTTAATAAAATGTCTCTATTCCCTATATGAGAAAGCTCGTGAGCTACCACACCTTCTAATTCTTTTTTGTCTAAAATCTTTAGAAGCCCCGTTGTTACAGCTACCACAGCATGATTCTTGTCTCTCCCAGTAGCAAAAGCATTCGGAGATTCGTCGTTTACTATATACACTTTCGGTATTGGAAGACCTGCTGTAATAGAGAGGTTTTCAACTATATGATATAGCTCTGGATATGTATCGTGCTCTGCTGGTAAAGCCTTCGACATTGATAAGACAATTTTATCTGACCACCAATAACTGGCTATGTTCATAGCAATACTGAAAATAATAGCAAAATATAAAATACCAGAATTATTGTAATAATAACTAATAAAATATCCGAGACCAACAATCACAGCTAAAAAAGTAGCCATGAGTAACCATGTCTTTCCAATATTTTTATCTTGTTGTGTGTAAAGTGTTGCCATTGTTTTTTAAAATTTTATCTACCATCTCGATCTCCTCTTCTATCCCATCGATTAAATCATAATCTTTTAATTCTTCAATACCGACCCATCTATAATCTACATTATCATCATCACTTAATTTAATTTCGCCGGACTTGTATTCAGCATAATAACTAAAAACTATTACTGGTTGTCCAACCGGGGATATGAAAGCTAAATCTAATAAATAATTTGGTTTTCCTATCTCTAAATTAACCTCTTCCCTTATTTCTCTCCTCAAAGCATTCTCTACTACATAATACCATTCATTATCTCTATTAGTAGTTGGCAAATTTATATAATCATCAATCTCTAAACCACCTCCTGGGACATGCCATTTGTTTGGGAAAACCTTTTTGTTTGATGATCTTTTTGTAATTAAATACTTGCCATCTTTATAGACAATAGCAGTTACAACAACTCTATGAAGTTCTCTGTCTTTAATTTCCATAAATTAATTATAACAAAACAGGGCTACTTTTTGTAGCCCTGTTTTTATTTTAGAATTTAACTTCTACTGGCTGTTTTGCAGCAGCTTCACTTTCATCGAGAGTAAATAATTCCATTTTTACGAAGTGGAATAATTTTGCGATAAGATTACTTGGAAAAGATTCTGTAGCAATATTCAAATCTCTTACATTTCCATTATAGAATCTTCTAGCTGATTGTATTTTATCTTCTGTATCTGTAAGTTCTGTCTGTAAAGAAAGAAAATTCGTGTTTGCCTTAAGATCTGGATAAGCTTCTGCGACAGCAAAAACACTCTTCAAAGCGCTAGCTAGCATATTTTCTGCTTTGCCTTTGTCTACTATATTTTGTGCTCCCATCGCAGCTGCTCTAGCTTTTACCACATTATCAAAAGTAGTACTTTCATGTGCAGCATACCCTTTTACGGCATTCACAAGATTTGGAATAAGGTCATATCTTCTCTTAAGCTGTACATCTATGTCTGCCCAAGCTTCTTTAGCTCTATTAATAAGAGTAACGAATTTATTATAGGCAAGAACAGCCCAAATAACCAAGACAACTAGAATTCCTAAAAATATATATCCTGACATAATTATTATTATAAAGTTTAAAAGCAAAACATAATTGCTTTGCTAAGCCACCATTATACCACAAAGCAATATATAAAGAAACAACACCCGGGTTGCCTTTTTCTTCCATTCTGCTATACTCTTTTGGTAATGACAGCAATAATTTCATCACTACCATATATACAAATAGCTTTGGCGATAGTTATAATCGTCCTCGTTTTACTACAAAAATCAGAAGCAAGCTCTGGAGGAACTTTCGGTGGTAATGACAACTGGAACTCTGCATACCATACAAGAAGAGGTTTCGAAAAGATAATGTTCAATACTACAGTTATTCTAGGTATACTATTTGCAATATCATCTCTTGCAGCTCTCTTTCTAAAATAGTTTTGCCTATTTCTCTAGTTTTGCTATAATCAATACAACTTTTAATTTTCTCGTAGCAAGTGAAAGAAAAAATAAAACAAACTCTTAATAAAAGATGGGAGATCCCAGGTGCCGAGACTGTTTCAAAAACATTCGAAACTTTTAGTATATCTGAAAAAATATTTTTCTATACTATCTGCACAATTTTTGTTATATCAGGAATATTTATCCTAGGTAAAGTAAACGACAGCCTTAAAATGGATGTTCCAGCAAATGGAGGTTACCTTACAGAAGGTATTGTCGGCTCACCAAGATTTGTAAACCCAGTTCTTGCCGTATCAGATGTTGATAAAGATTTAACATCTCTCATATATTCTGGATTACTTAGAGCATCAGCCAATGGAGAACTAGACTTAGATTTAGCAAAATCATATGAGGTGTCTGAAAACGATCTAGAGTACACATTCACACTAAAGGATAATATATATTTTCAAGATGGAAAAGAAATAACGGCTGACGATGTCGAGTTTACTATAAACAAAATACAAGATAGTGCTATAAGAAGCCCGAAGAGACCAAATTTTTATGATATAAAAATAGAAAAAATAAACAAAAACCAAATCAAATTCATTCTTAAAAAACCATACTCCCCTTTCTTAGAAAACCTTACCGTAGGCATAATGCCCAAACACATTTGGGACAACCTTGATACAGATCAATTTGCATTAAGCCAATATAATGTTGAGCCAATAGGATCTGGACCATATAAAGTAACAAAAATGGAAACATTAAAAAAGAACATGCTTCTTGTTCCCACATACTATGAGCTTAGCCCATTCGGAAAGGGTGGAATAAATAAACCTTATATAGATAAAATAATAATAAGATTTTATAGAGACGAAAAATCAGTTATCGATGCGTACAACAAAGGTGAGGTTGAAGCTATAAATTCAATTTCCCCAGACAAAATGCCCGACATTAAAAAACAGAGTGCTTCATTAGTGGAAACTACGCCATTACCAAGAGTCTTTGCGGTATTCTTCAATCAAAACCAAAACGAAATACTTTCATATAAAGAAGTAAGAACGGCCCTAAATCTAGCGGTTGATAGAGAAAAAATTGTACAAGAGGTTTTGGGCGGTTATGGTAAAGCCCTAAACAGCCCTATACCAAAAGGATTACTGGGGATTAGTAACGACATCCAAAGTGGACTTGATTTGGATAAGGCATCAAGCACTCTAGCAAAAGCTGGTTGGATAAAAAATGCTTCAACGACTATTTGGGAAAAGAAAAAAGATAAAAAAACAACAATAGAGCTTGCGATATCAATATCTACATTAAACACACCGGATCTTACAAAGACAGCCGAGATTATTAAACAAGACTGGGAAAAACTCGGGGCCAAAGTAGAGATAAAACAATTTGAATTAGGAGATTTGCAACAAAATATTATAAGGCCAAGAAAATTTGACGCCCTATTATATGGTGAGGTCATCGGAAGAGATCTGGACTTCTATGCATTCTGGCACTCATCACAGAGAAATGATCCTGGTATAAATGTTGCCATGTATACAAACAGTACAGTAGATAAGCTTCTAGAAGACGCAAGAAAGACACAGGACGTAAGCTCAAGAATCGAAAAATACAAGAAATTTGAAGCTGAAGTTATCAAAGACGTACCTGCTGTATTTCTTTATACACCAGATTTTATTTACATAACACCAAACAAAATCAAAAATAACGAACTCGGAATAATAACCCTACCCTTCGAAAGATTTATAAATATAAGTAATTGGTATATAGAAACTAATAAACTTTGGAAGATTTTTCAAACAAAATAATTTATTAACAATTTAATTAAACAAAATGAACAAAGAACAAAACAGTAACTACAGAAGACCGGTACATCAGGGACACTCTTCTCATCATCACAATACAACACCTCAAACAAGACCAGCCTATTCCCCTAGTGCAGCAACACCTATAAATAAAAATCCTAGAGTGTTTACTCCTGAAGGAGCTGCTCAAGACTGGAACAAAACAAACCAACAAGGAGGAAAAAAGCTTGTGTTTGTTAGAAAACAAACCCCAAACAACAATTATTCAAACAGAAACTCTAGGTCAGCGCCTAAAAAAGGAGCACATGTCAGAAGAGTAACTTCAGAAGCTGGAAGAAAACACGAATCTATAATCCCAGACCTTAAAGATGGAGATGTAAGAATCATTCCTCTAGGAGGAGTAGAAGAAGTCGGTAAAAATATGACAGCTGTAGAGTACAAAGACGAGATAATTGTTATCGATGCTGGTATCCAATTTAAAACGGAAGAAACTCCTGGTATCGACTACATGCTTCCAAACACAAAATATTTAGAAGCCAGAAAAGGTAAAATAAAGGCTTTAGTAATCACACACGGACACTTAGACCACATTGGTGGTATTCCATATGTTATCGAAGCCCTTGGAAACCCACCTATATATACAAGAGAATTCGGAGCATTACTTATTAAAAAGAGGATGGAAGAATTCCCTCATGTGCCTGAATTAAATATTAAAATTGTAGACAAAAATACAAATTTTATTGCTATAACCCCAAATCTAAAAGTTAAATTCTTTGGAACAACGCACTCGATTCCAGACTCTACTGGTATTATTATCGAAACCCCTTACGGAGATATCGTAAATACCGGAGACATAAGAGTAGATAATGAAAATGGAGTTGTAAACGAAAGAGAATTTGAACAATATAAATTTTTCAAAGATAGAAAAGTTCTTTTGCTTACTATGGATTCTACTGGTATAGAAAAACCGGGCTGGACAATATCAGAAGACTTGGTAATAAAGACGATAGATAATATTGTAAAAAATGCACCTGGTAGAATTGTTATCGCGACTTTCGCATCTCAGGTAGAACGTGTTATCAGCTTTATAAATATGGCTGCTAAATACGGAAGGAAAATAGTGATAGAAGGTAGAAGCATGAAAAATAATGTCGAGGTATTAAAATTCCTTAAATTGGCAGATACCAAACACATTATTAATGTAGAGGATATATTAGATTATCCTGCACATAAGGTCATGGTACTTGCCACAGGAGCTCAGGGAGAAGAATTTGCTGCTCTTATGAGAATGGCAAATAATAGTCACAAATATATCAAATTAAATAAAACAGATACTGTGGTTCTTTCTTCCTCTGTTATTCCCGGCAATGAAAGAGCTGTCACAGCCCTTAAGGACAACCTATTCAGACACGATTCAAAAATCATAACCTACTTCGATACAGATGTGCACGCAGGAGGACATGGAAAAAGAGGAGAGCTTGAATGGCTACATAGACAAATTCCTTATAAATTCTTTATGCCTGTTCATGGTCACCACTTTATGCTTAAGATGCATGGTGAACTCTCTGCAACAGTTGGTACGCCAAGAGAAAATATTGTTGTACCAGAAAATGGAAGTATCATAGAGATAACAAATGAAGGAACAAAAATAAAAGTACTAAAGGAAAAAGCTCCATCTGGAATTGTTATGGTAGATGGATTCTCTATTGGAGATGTACAGGAAGTTGTCATTCGTGACAGACAAATGCTAGCTCAAGACGGAATGTTCGTCATTATTGCAAGTATAGACGTCGCCACAGGTAAACTCAGAAAATCTCCAGATATTATTTCTAGAGGATTCGTATACTTGAGAGAATCCCAGGATCTTCTTAAGCACACGAGATTTATAATCAAAAAAACAATAGAAGAAACAGCGGTCGGTAATCCTATAAACTTTGATTTCTTAAAGGAACAGATTACAGATAATATAAGTAGGTATCTATTCCAACAAACAGCAAAGAAACCTATGGTTATACCAGTAGTTATCGGAGTATAATAAAAAAGCGACCCTTAAGGGTCGCTTTTTTAAATTCCTATTTCGTATCCTTTATAGCCAAACTGTACCTAACTCCCAAAAACATTAATAAACCAAGAATAACCCAGACATATTGCATACCAACACAAACTAAGAATAGAGTAGCCAAGAAAGCAGAAACGACATAGGCTACGGATGTGGTCATCTTAAAAATATTTATTAAATTACTGTCCCCTGCATTTATCTCTTTGTAGAAATAGGTTTCAGTCATAATCTCAACAAGAGCAGCCCCAACTCTCGTCATAAATAACATAAGACCCCAGACTAAGAAATTTGTAGTAGTAATAAATGATAAAGAAACGGTAGTAATAGCCATAATGATAAAACCAGTACAAAGGAATTCTTTTTCTCCAAGTATTTTATCTGCTAGCCAACCAATAGGTATCTGGATAAAGACAAAAGGTAAAAGCATTATCGTAAAAGCTACCCCTATCTCCTTTATGCTAAAACCGAGGTGCTGATTTAGGTATATAGGCATATATATAATCATAATGGCATAAAATATTTGCAAAAATAAATTTGTCATCATAATAGAAGAAATATTTTTGTTTTGAACAATCTCTTTTATGGTATCTCTAAATTTAAAATGTTTATACTTAGAATCTTTAGTATCCCTGAGAATCAAAACCGATGCTATGACAACACCAGACATTATAAGGGCTGAAACAAAAAAGACTTTCTGAAAGTCACCTTCCCCAGCAATTCTAGCTGCCGCAAAAGGAGCAAAGAGCCAAGCAATATTCGTAGCGGTTAAATAGAAACTTCTGATTCTACCAGTCTCCACATCCCTAGAATAATACTCCACAAAATAGTCTAAACAAAAACCAATAATACTAGCGCTGATACCGTTTATTATAAAAAGGATTAGTAAGTAAACAGAATTATGCGCGAAAGAAAGCCCTAACAAAGCCAGGATGTTTATCACCACAAGACTTATGATCGTATAGTAATTCCCTATTTTGTGTATTACCTTAGGAACAATAATAAAAGCAACTATTGTAAGCAATGAGCTAATCATATATATCAAACCAACCAATTTCTCAGTCGTTATACCACTCATAAAACTAGAGTTTATATAAGAAGGCAGAGCAATACGCAGAGCAAACATAAAACCAACTATATACAAAATAAACAAAGCTGATCTTCTAAAACTTAATGGGTGTATCATAAATTAATAATTATTATTTTAAAATTAACGGTACAGAAATACTTTCATCATGCTCTGGTAAACCCGAAGGATTATCTTTCTTTAGAACAAGCAAAACATGCTTCGTACTTGTTGGTTTTATAAATTCCAAGGTAGCAGAAAATGGAATAAAATTTTCTGTCATCCAATCTTCCGTAGAAGTAGCAAAACTAGTAGCTAAAATATTTCCATCTGTATCCATAAGCTCTACTGGAAATGACCCTTCAAAGAACCACGTTCCTTTTGCTTGTCCAGATATTCTAACGGGGTTTTTCACGCTTTCGTTTTCTTCAGGAGAATCCAATTTTACAGAAGCTTCTTGAGTAAGTACTTGAGCTGTATCACTATTTCTTCCCCAATCAAAAACAAGAGCGGTTAATACGATAACAACGATTACAATAATAACTATAAAAATAAATTTCTTCATAAAATATTATGGAAGTATACAACCCGTCGCATCTGAAAGCTCTTGCATTGTTGTGTTCTTATCAAATCCCTCTACTTTTTTGGTACTTGTACCAAAAAGCCATGTTGGATATCCTTCGATACCCTTGTCTAAACAAAGTTTGGTATTCTCTGGACATTCTACATATTTAATATACTTAAATGAGCTTCCGAGTATTTCTTTCTGTTCTTTGCAATGAGAACACGATTCTGCACCATACATTACCGCACCCCTTTCTGTAAGACATTGTGCAAAAACATCATAATTTTTAGTATTTTTATTCGAAGCCTCTTTGCCAGCAAAAATAAAAATTAATACAAAAACTATCAAAAAAAATCCAACTATAATTAATATCTGTTTTAAAGTATCTTTCATATTATTCATCACAACAGTTAACTAACTTATCTACAATATCTTTAAGCGTCCAGGCTTCATCACCTTTCTTAGCCATGTCCTTCACATCACAAACTTCCATTATCTTAAACCTTAAAGCAAAGAAAATGGAATACATTTCATAAGCACTATCATATGCTTCTTTGGCATCTACTTTATTTCCACTAGATTGTAGTTTATTCCCAACCTCAATAAGTCTCATAGATGTAGCGAGTAAGTGTTTAGATATACACCAGCTTTCCCCCTCTGTTTGAGGAATCATTTTTTTCATAAGCCTTGTTCTCACAGCTCTCACCTCTGAAAGTAGATCAAAGTATTCTGGTTTTTTTACCTTTTCTGCAGTAAAAAATAAATGTTCTTCTATACTGATAAGATTCATAAGGGCGATACTGAGATCCTCATCTGTAGTAAGATCCACACCATGATTATTCTTAGCGGCTTCAACTTTCTTTAATATTTCCTCAAATTTTGCTTTTTCTTCATTCATATATTTATCATATCATAATAATTAAAGCTCCCAAAATGACCAATATTAGGGCAAGCCATATTCTAACTTTCTTGGTTTCTTTCTTTCTAAAAGACTCTACTGTTTCTAATGTTTTTACGTCTGAAGAAAGAGCAAGGATGAGAATAAGGGGTAATACAAAAACTAAATTATATAATAAAAGATATCCCAAACCTGACCAGAAGTTTGCTTCGTCATGGAGCAAACCTAGTATAAATAAATATGGACCTCCAGTACATGGAAATTCATTGATACCGACAATGAGACCTAAAATAAATGCGGTAAAAAAAGTTGCTTTGCTAATATATTTGGCGATCTTCCCTTTTGCGATTTCAGGAATTTTAAGTTTAATTGGAAATTTTGGGAAAATTTCGCCCAAAAGAGAAATAAGACCAACCACTATCAGAAGAGTTGCTCCAAGTTTAGAAACAAAATGTGGAATATTAAAAAAGTCTAATGTCTGTAATATCCCCAACCCTATCAAAGTATACACAAGGAAAATTCCTAATATATAAAAACTCCCAGCAAGTAAAATATTTTTTCTAGTTTTCTTTAAGCTAAATAGAAAGGCTATTGATAAAAATAAGATTGAAAAGGCACAAGGATTTATACTATCTATTATCGCAGAAACAAAAACAACTGCTGGTAACCAGCCTTGATAATCTTTAATATTAGGAGTTTTAATATCTACAATCCCAAAGCCTACAGAAAAAGCGAAAATGAGAAACGCGCCTAAAAGTATCAACCCAAAAATATTTCTCTTATTCATCTGTTAAATATATCAAAAAAAAGACCATTTTAAAAGGCGCCACTGAATTCAGTGGCGCCCCGACCAAACGAATGATCTAGTTGAGTTTTACCCGCTATGACACGGGCGAATAAATGTCATAGAGATCACACCCCTTCCCTTGTTGAACCTTGCCCAAAGAACATAAATTGTTTTTTGCTAAATAAAGTATACGACACTAAAAAACAAAAGCAAATAAAAAACTATTTTAGGGCAAAAGCCAAAACAAGAATTATGATAACAGCCAAAACCAAACAAACAGAAAACAAATCAAATTTCATACTAATAAAAGTACTATTATTTTGTTTATAATAAAACAGGTGTTAAGCAAACAAAAAGCCCACCACATGGGTGAAGGCTTGCGCCCTCCATACCAGTTTCCCAATATGACCCGTAAAGATAACCCCCATATGATGGGTTTTTTGCTCTTTACGGGATTCTCGGCCATATCCTAATTTTCATTAGGGGTTAGGTCGACTTATTATTAAGTTGTATTGAAATTATACCACAAGACAAAAATAAACAAAAACCGCTACTAAGCGGCTTGTTTCATTTCTATATCTGAATTTTCCTTTTCTAAAATAGTCTTTATAAGATGGGACGCTTCAAAGATATTTCCACCGGTAATCAAATCTCTCACGTCTCCATTATCCACATTATCTATGATCTCACTTATTCTTCCTCCGTTTTCTTTCATCCATTCTAATTCCGTATCGTCAGTTAGTTCCGGAAGCATTAATTTCATAATCTCTATATGTAAAAGGTTACGATCTCTAACGCTTATTTCTGGTGGGCTATATTTTTCTTCGGGTATAGGTGATTCGAACATAAATTAATAAATTACAAAAAAGATTCAAACTTATCTAGGTCATCAAGACGTTCTTCCTCATCCTTCCCCCTATGAGCAGCATTTCTAAAATAAGTTTTACCCTCACTAGCGTCTCTACCAAAATGTTCCCCGAATAAATACCTGATACTCTCCTCGTCACACTCATTTGGGTTAAGTTTCTCGCCAGTCACAGAAACAATTTTTTGTAATATATCATCTCCCCCTTTTACTAAAATAATTTCTGATGGGCCACTACTAAAATGCTTCGCTGTTTCTTCTTCAATACCCTCTGGTAAATTCTTATACATTTCACCCAAAACAAAATCCACTGGCAATCTTTTCGATACGGTTTTTGCAATATATAGACCAGAACCTTCTAATCTCTTGATGATCAAATCTCTGCTAGCAAAAGCATCTGGTTTTATTACCACCACAGCCAAACCACTTTTTCTATCAATAGAAATATCAGAATTTTCAATCAAATGTTCCACACCATTATTAGACTCAAATTTAGGTACTTCCATATTTTTATTCAAATTTATCAAAAGTTACTGTTCTAATATTATCAAAATCATAACCATATCTTTTAAACACAAACCTTGCGTCTTGATCAAATCTGCTTTCCCAAGCTAAACCTAATTTTTGTGCAACCGATTTTAAACTATCAACTGAATCCCCCTCTAATTCTACGTATGGTGGAATCTTTGGCCATGTATCAATATCTAAAGTAACCCCGCCTAATTCAAAGGTATGTCTATATTTTTCAACAACACGATAAGCGATGAGACCAATTGCTTCAAGGAAGCTTTTCGCTCCAAAAAAATCAGAAACACCGAATTCAATTTCTCTCGCAGAATCAACTAATTGTTCTTTGTTTTTTTTATAAGTAAGAGTTATTTTTTCTCCTTTTTTCCTAAGACGAGTAAAACTATTTTCTTTCAATGAATTCATTTCTTTATCATAAAAAATAACTTCATCTAACTTTATTTCCCCCATATCAACAGCACCAAATTCTCTCAACTTTAAAATTAAATCCTCTTTATTTATATCCAAAAAACGTGTTTCTATCTCAGTTTTCATATTTATATTGTAACAAAATATAACTAAATAAAACATCTACCCACAGCGCTATATAGTTCTTCTGGCCTATCGACTAGCTCAAATGGTTCTCCTGACATAAGAGTCTCTGGTTTATGGAAACCCCAATTAACCCCAATCGTCTTAACTCCAACATGTTTAGCCTCAAGAATATCCCCAAGAGTGTCTGTTACAAATACACACTCTTCTGGTATGGTTTTATATTTTTCAAAAACTATTTTAATTTTTTCAATTTTACTTTTGTGAAAATCATTACCCATAATTTCAGTAAAACAGTAATCTAAATTATTTTTTTGTAAAAACTCTTTAATTGGGTTTGTAATTGTTGATGAAATAATAATAAGAGTATATTTGTCACAAAAATCTCTTATAACTTCCCCCATGCCATCAACCATCATAATTTGATTTTTCATTCTGGGAATATATTCACCGAAAAAATCAAAATTTTGTATACACTCATCTGTATGTTTTTCACTATTTTTATTCCACTCATTTATATTCCCATCAAAACGTCTTCGATAATCCTCTTCAGTTAAATGAGGACAAGCCATTTTTTGTACTTCAAAAGCAGGCCCAAAAGAGTCTGCTATCACACCGTCAAAATCAAAAAGAATGAATGGTTTTTTCATATTTACATTATAATCTTTTAATTATTTTGGTGCTAGCATTAAAAAACCGCCTCTACATATAGTAGTACGACGGTTTCAAACCTCCTTGTATTTTATTGTAAGAACCACGGAATAACCAGCAGCGAGCAGACGACTGTGTTTACTCCACAGTACAGTCTATCCTCGAGTCTCCATCCCTTCACAGAGATAAAGGCTAGGGTATTCGTGATAAGAAATCCGATATTGGGAATAATCGGACTGCTCGCTGGTGTCTTCCATGTCATGATTATGAAAGGAACTCCGGCAATCACAGCAGCAAGTACTGACAACACAAGAGCCCATTTGGCTCCCTTAGTTTTCCAGAGAAGTACACACAAAACGACAAGAATCGCTATGATAGTATCCATCCCCGTCCAAAAAAGTCTGCCCTTAAAAACCAACACCAAAGCAGTTGCCGTTGAACCAATTCCGAAGATTGTTGGAACCGCAGGATTCGCACCCTGTTTGATCATAGTGAACACTGTGATCCAGGCCAGCATGGCCCAAAGACCAAATGTTGTAAGTGATACGCCTTCGCCTGTACCGATAGCCGTTTGCACGATCATATAAGCATAGGATAAAGCGCCGATTACTACTCCGAGTATTCCAAGTTTCTTTTTCAAAATAACCCCCTATTTGATTGTTAATGAAATCTGCTATAAGTAGAGCAGATTATACATCGTTTGTCAAGCTCCCCATACCGGTTCAATAGCTTGGCACCATTTGATGTAATAATATCAAGATATGTCATCTACAACAAATAACAATCTTTTATTTCTTATTAATTTTCTTTTTCTTCGTAAATCTTTTATTAAATTCTTCTAGAGTTATTATTGTTTTTGTGTCCTCTACCCTATCCAAAAATCCTATACCATTAAGGTGATCGACTTCGTGTTGAAACAAACGAGCCCACAAACCAGAAACCTCTTCTAATATTTTCTTTCCATTTTCATTATAATAACTCACAGAGACTTTCTTGGACCTTGATACAATCGCCATTATCCCATGTATACTCACACATCCCTCCCATCCTTTTACTTTGTTTTTTGAATAACTAGTAATTTTTGGATTAATAACAAAAAATGGCCCTCTGTGTTCTGCATCAGGTCTAGCTTTAGATGGACGAGTTTCCATTACAACAATTTGCAAAGATTTACCAATTTGTGGAGCGGCCAAACCAATACCATGATTTCTACGCATTGTATGAACCATATCTTTTATTAAAGTTTTAAATTTAGAAGTTTTGAGGAATTTCAAATCAACCCTTTTCGCTTTAGAGCGTAATATTGGATCACCGAATTTTGTGATAGGAAGGGATTTCATAAAAATTACTCGTAGTATCTCTTATTATAATATTCCATTATAATCTTACCGTCCTGTCCTAATTCTGGATATCCTTTGTATAAAGTTACTCCGCAGTTAATAGGTTTATCTTCATTATCAAGTTTGATAAATTCATCGGAATTTAATCTGCCTAAATTGGCTATAGTTGCAAGGATATTCAAATGGTGAGTAATAGCTAGTATCCTCTTCCCTGCAAAATCTCTGGTGAGGGTGGTCAACCACGATCTGTTACGCGTACGAACATCTGGAATATTTTCACCCTGTAAGAAACGATACCAGTATGGACCCTCTAGCTCGCGTAGTCTTTTTTGTTCTGGATGAAAAACATGATATACCCTGTAGTCATTATAAAGAGTAGCGATTCCATGTTCCTGTTCTCTAATACGCTCGTCCTCATATACTTTTGCATTTTCAAGTTCTGGCCATCCCCTCTTTAAATGTTCAAAAGTCATACGAGTTCTTTTATAAGGGGATACGAAAATAATTTCTGGGACTGGTGTACCTTCAGCACGTAATTTAACGCCTGTTTCAAATGCCTTTAACCCTTCTTCATCCGCGAGCGGTGTATCAGCATCGCAAATTCCTAAAGAAAACTTTTTCTCTACTTCTGAAGCAAACTTCTTTGTACCTTCTGAAGTATGATCCTTTTCATATTCTTTCAAAAATTCTTCGTAAACAGAATCGGTAGATTTCTTATCCTTTAATATATTATATACGGAAGTATCGTGTCTTATTAACATCAATGATATTGGCCATTTCATGTATTAAATATAACATAAAAAACCACCACCTGTTTCCCCTCCCCCTATTTACATTTACATAAAATAATGTATTATATTGAAAGAAGTTTTTTTGTAAACAACCAAACCAAGAAGAATCTTGGGTCAAAAAGAAGGAAACGTAAGAGATGAAAGACGTAATCAGAAAGGCTCGTAAATCAATTAAACCCTTTTGTGTTGATGGAGAAAAGGGATTCCACTTGGAAGACTCTGACCCATCATACGCCAAAGGCTTCGATGAGAAGCAGAAAAAGGCCATTGAAGAAGAGATGAATAAGATGATCTCCATGATTGGTAAGCTCCAAGAGCGTCTGTACGCTACGAATAAATTCGGCATCTTGTTGATTTTCCAAGGAATGGATACGGCTGGAAAAGACGGCGTGATCAAACACGTAATGTCTGGGGTTAATCCACAGGGCTGTCAGGTATTTTCGTTCAAAGCTCCCTCAATGGAAGAGCTCGAGCACGACTACCTCTGGCGGTGCAACAAGCGCCTACCTAATCGTGGGCAAATGGGAATCTTCAATCGTTCATACTACGAGGAAACTCTCGCGGTAAGAGTACATCCGGAATTTCTGGATGCACAGAGACTGCCAAACATAACGAAAGAAATCTGGCAGGAACGTTTCGAGGATTTTCGTAGCTATGAGCGTTACCTCAACCGTAACGGCATCGTGGTCTGCAAGTTCTTCCTGAATATTTCTAAGGGTGAACAAAAAGAACGCCTCTTGGCGCGATTGGACACCCCAGAAAAACACTGGAAGTTCTCCGAGCGAGACATTGTAGAACGTGGTTTCTGGAAAAAATATCAGAAGGCCTATGAGGACATGATCCGGAACACTTCCACAAAGAATGCGCCGTGGTTCGTCATCCCAGCTAACAAGAAATGGTTCGCCCGCTACCTTGTGTCATGTGTCGTGGTTGATGCATTGGCAAAAATGGAGCTGGCTTACCCGGTGACTAATCCGGCCAAGAAAAAGAAACTGGCGGCCGCAAAGCGGAAATTACTAAGGGAGTAATAAACACAACTTTTTACTCAATACCCGGACCGAAAGGTGCGGGTATTTTTTTATTTATATAAAAGTTATTCAAATAAATTTTTAATCACCGTCTCAAACCCAGGCAAAAGCTTAAAATCTTTTATTTCCTCCAGTTTAATCCATTTATAATTTCTATTCTCAAAATCTAATTTGATTTTGTTGGTTTTAACTTTTACCAAGATAGGATGTACAATCCAAGTCTTTTTATATTTCGACTCATCTCTATCAAAGATCTGCCCTACTTTTATTGAAATAACATCCTCCTTATTTATTCCGACTTCTTCCTTAAGCTCTTCATATACCTTCTCTTTTAATCCTTTGTCATCATCTAAAAAACCAGATATGCCATTCCAATATCCTGGATATAGTCTCATATTTTTATTCCTTTCTAGAATTAAAATATTCCCTTTGTATTCTAAAACACAGTTAATTACAGGAGACCATCTGATTTTTGTGAAATCAACTTGTCCTGGTTTTGGTTTAAATTTCTTTTCTTTTTGCATGAATATACCACTTTAAAACTCTCTAACATCATTCTCTACCATAGGAATAAACTCTATACTATTTTCAGATAAAACTTTTGCCGGTATTAAATGTGATGAGCCAAAACGAGTACCATCATGAACTGGAATAACAACTTTTGGTTTAATTGATAGGGCGTAATCAACGGCTTCACCAATCTTCATCCATGGTCCAGAAACTGGTAAGGCTAATATTTCTACTGATCTTTCTGGATTAGTAAAAGCGTCTCCTGGATACCATAGCCTACTATCTATAAAGAAACCTAGATTAGAAATCTGTGGTATAGAACTATGCATTTCTGCGTGTTTTTCTCCCAAGCCGACAATTAAAACTTCCCCTACTGAAACACTATCATTATGGACAAGCTTAATATATCTTATATTTTCTTTTTCTAATAATACGCTTACCGAATCATTAGCGTAAATAGCTGCCTGTGGATTTTTATGGATAATAGTTTGTAAGGAATCTAAATGAAAATGGTCTTGATGATCATGAGTATATAAAATACAATCTATATTTTCTAAACTTGAATGAGTACTAATAGTATAACTACCTGGATCAGTAAGAATCCTTTTCCCTTTTGTTTCTATTAACAAACAACAGTGCCCAAGTTTGGTGATTTTCATAATTAAATTAAATTACTTATTAACGTTCTAATACCTAAAATTACTAAAACTGCCGATAGAATTTTGAAGGTAACGTTTACCAAATTCTTTCTCTCTAAAATTGGGCGGAATTTAAAAAATATAAAGGCCAATAATGTAGTCATAGCTAACCAAGCGATTTCAAAAATAATTAAAAAGATAAATTTGCCTCCAATCAGTATGTCGTTTAATGATAAAGCTTTTGGAATTCCAACTGTAATCCAAAAAATCCAATAACCACTATTTAAGGCAGTTAAAATAATGATTCTCCATGGAGTAATAACATCTTTAGATTCGGTATTTATCTTTTTAATATTCCATACTTGATATGCTAACCAAAAAAGCACTAGACCACCCAAAACTGAAATCAGTTGAATAACAAGCTTTGATAAACCTAACTGATAAAATACATATATAGTTAGTAAGGTTCCTATAGTTTCTACAACTAACGCCAAAAAAATTACACGCAAACCCTTAACAAAATTTGATCTTAAAATTTCGGTAAAAGTACCAGTTAATATTGGGCCAGGAACAGCTCCTCCAACTAATCCTAATAAAAATGCTTGTATTAATAGTTCCATATAATTAACTTACTATCTCTTCCAACAGTTCTGGAAAAGCATCTGTTTTCATATTTCTAAAACAAAAATGCCCGTAGTTTTCAAAATCTCTGATTTTAATACCTTTAATTTTATTTTTGATTGCTGCCACACTATCCTGCATTTCTTTCCCGTCATCAGTAGAATTAAATATCGTAATACCTTTTGTTTTCTCTGCTAGATTTTCATCAATATTAAAATCAAACATTTTAGTTTCTTCTGTTCCGTTTGGATTAATCCATGGTGCGACTAAGACAACTTTCCCAACCTTTATGTTGTTTTCACTTAGCCATCTTATTATAAAGCCAGCTCCACAGCTATGACCTATAAGATGAGTATCTTCGTTGATTTCAAAACGTTCAAATACCAAACACCATCTCTTATAATCTGGATCATATGGTTCTGGCATTTCTGGAGTCTGTGCAAGAATACCTTTTGCTATTAATTGTTTTTGAATCCATGGTAACCAATGACAATTTGATTCGGATTGGCCAGTAGAACCGAAATAGTCTTCCTTTGTTGGCATTCCGTGGATGATAATTGCTGTTTTCATAATAATTATATTAAAATATCTTCTAATGGATATACATCCAAAACAACTTCTTCGTATGGATGAACTGATTTTATTGCTTTAATAACTTCTTGAAGTTTTTCTCTAGGACAAATAGTTTCAATTCTTTCTTCAATTACTTCTTCGAGTTTTCCTACACTACCTATGTGAGGATTAGCTCCTTGCTCTGGTTTAAATCTACCAACACCTTTAGTACTAAATGTACAAAAACTATAATTACCAATAATTCCCGCATTAGCTTTACCCATAGCTTCACGAACCACATCAGTATGGGTTTCTGGAACAAAGACTACAATTTTTATATTTTCAGAATTCATATTCTTGATTATTATATTTCAAATTTTGTTTTGATATTCTCTGTAATCATCCGCAATAAATTAATTATACCAGTTTAGCAGATATATTAAAATCGCTCTAAACATAAACCTATCCATACGAAAGAACAGCAAATACTTGACGATACACTTATATAGTGCTAATATATAGACAGGTGCACCATAAAAATTTAATCAAGGAGGGTATGCGTGAACATCCACAAAGAGATAGTGTATGAAACTTGTCCTGGGAGAATAAACCCAGCAAATAGGATTGCGTATGCAATATATGGCTATGAAATAGTTTTTACAGGTTTAACTGACGGTAAGAATGAACCACGTGGCTCAACAATAAACTGTGCTGAACAAATTATTTTAGCAATTAGCCAAGCTGAAAAAATTAACCCTCGCGAATATCAGTTTTTTGATTTACAAACCCATAGGGGTTACTGCAGTCATAAGGTTGGAGACTTCAGTTTCAACAAACTTGGTCTAGAGTGGCAACCTGATGTCAATATACCAGTATGGGTAGGCTGGGAAGAAGGCGACTGTCGTGCAGAAATCCTTGGAGAATGGCTTCCCTATATATGGGGAGATCATCCCCAAGGAAAGACTCGTAATCTTGCACGATACAGACAAGGTATCGGTTAAGTAAATAAAAGTTCTCAATACCGAGCGGTTCAATTGAACCGCTCTTTTTTATTTTTAAATCAATAGATATTTAATATCTATTGACAAATTCATAAATATGTGTCGGCTGCGGGACCTGGACTCGAACCAGAATTCCACCCTCCAGAGGGGCGTGTCCTACCATTAGACGATCCCGCAATATGATTACAATAACAGAAAACCCTTAATTTCTCAAGAAATTAAGGGTTTTGTAATAGTCTCTATTCCCTAAGATATCTATGTGCTGCTAAGTAGCTAGCCACTGCACCAAGCGCAATCGCCAAACCAAAGATTGCAAAGAATATCAAAACAAAATTTGAAATATAATAATCAAAGATATTAAAGCCAGAGAAGTAGAAAGAGTAAGAACTGTTTATCCAGAAAGTAACGGCGGCAAAAGAAAGAATAATTATTATTGCTGAAATTATTCCACACAAAACACCGCTTACTATAAATGGACCCTTTATAAATTTACTCGAAGCACCCACTAAGCGCATAACAGCAATCTCATCCTTTGCCATGAAGATGGTAAGTCTGATTGTATTTAATGTGATTATGATTGAAATGAGGACGAAGATAATAGCGAGAGTAATACCCAAAGTATTTGCTGAACCAATAATATTAGTAAACTTATCTATCACCACCTTATTTTGAGCATAGTTAACCTTATCTATAATACTATTACCATTTTTTGATAGTAAAGTATTACCTTTCAAAAACTCTGCTATACCTGCATATTGTGAAGGATCTTTAGCTTTGATATTTAAAGAAGCCCCGAGTGGATTATCCCCTAATTCATCAAGAGCTTGTAAAGTAAGCTCGTCACCTTTGTGTTTATCTTTGAAATCATTTAAGGCTTGATCTCTGGAAACATAGGTAATAGAATCAACTTCTGGTAAAGCTTCTAATGATTTTTGAACGGTAAGGATATTGCTTTCATCGGCGTTTGTAACAAAATATACGTTTATATCTACTTTCTCTTTTATTTGATCTAGAGAGTAATTGAAGAAACCACCAAGAAGGATAAGAGAGCAGATAATAAAAAGAGTGATGGTCATTATAAGAATAGAAGAAAGGGTAACAAAACCATTTCTAAAGAAATTTTGAAAACCTGAAACTAAAACTCTTTTTGTATTTGTCCAAAACATATTTATTATAATTATAAGACGTATCTGCCCGATGCATCGTCTCTTACTATTCTACCATTTTCCATACTAATGACTCTTTTACCCAAAGAGTCTATAACTCCCTTATTGTGTGTAGTTAAAATAACAGTTGTACCCAAATCATTTATTTTCTTAAGTATCTGAATAATCTCATGGGTATTTATAGGATCAAGGTTTCCAGTAGGTTCATCGGCGATAATTATATCCGGCTGATTTACAATAGCGCGAGCTATAGCAACTCTCTGCTTCTCTCCACCAGAAAGCTCTTTTGGGAAGCTCATGGCTTTCTTTGCGAGATTTACAAGTTCAAGTACATGAGGAACATCTAATGCAATTTCATCATCATGTCTGCCAGCTACTTCCATAGCAAAAGCCACATTTTCATAAACCGTTTTATTCGGCAAAAGACGAAAATCTTGGAAGACTGTACCAACTTTTCTTCTAAAGTGGTGTATCTCGTGCTTTTTTAATTTATGAACACTTATAGACTCAAAAAACACATCACCAGATGTTGGTTTTTCTTCTGCTAATAGCATTTTTAGAAAAGTTGTTTTCCCAGCACCAGAATGTCCTACAATAGAGACGAATTCTTTTGGCTCAATTGTGACTGTAACCTCGCTTAGGGCCACTTCGCCATCTGGATAAACCTTTGTGATTTTATCAAAAACTATCATTACTAGAGTATTATATCATCCAAGAAGAATGGATACAAGAATTATCTCTCGGCTTCAATAAATTCATCTAATTCCCCACTCAGCACCTTATCAATATTGCTTGTCTCTACATCTGTACGATGATCCTTAATCATTTTATAAGGATGAAAAACATATGAACGAATCTGATTACCCCAATCTATAGAAGTAGTCTTACTTATGAAAAGCCCTTTTTCTTTCGCTGCTTTTTCTTCTTGTTCTCTTGCATATAATTTACCTTTCAATATCTGAAGAGCCTTTTCTTTATTCTGTGCTTGAGAGCGCTCACTCGTAGTTCTTACAGAAATACCTGTTGGAATATGAACAAGCCTTACAGCCGTTTCTCTTTTATTTACATTTTGTCCACCTGGGCCACCAGCTTTTGAAAGTTCCACTTTCAAATCACTTTCTAATATATTTATTGCTGCGTCCTTTTCAATTTTCGGGACAACCTCTACAAGAGAAAAAGATGTCTGTCTTAAGTTCTTTGCATTAAACGGTGAAAGTCTTACGAGCCTATGCACACCAGACTCCCCTTTCAAATCTCCATATACATTTTGACCAGAAATTTCTAATGTGATGTTTCTATATCCTCCGTGATCATTTTCACTTTCATCTAATGTTTTATATGACCATCCTTTTTTTTCACAAAACTTTGAATACATCTCGAAAAGAATTCTGGAGAAATCCTCGGCATCATCCCCACCGGCACCAGAAAAAATAGTCATGATTGCATCACCCTTTTCATATTTACCAACACCAGAAATCTCGGCTTTTAATTCAGCAATTTGTTTTAGAGTATTCTGCGCTTTTATTTTATCAGCCCAAAAGTCAGGAAGTAGCATTTCCTTTTCAAGTTCCTCTATTTTTTTAAGTTTGTATTCCACAAAAAAAGTATAGCAAAATTATATAAAAAAATCCCGCGGCTAAAAAGCTGCGGGAAATGGTTGTTGATCTGGAAGTCAGATTTTGGATGTTGTAACAATGAAACGACGATCACGATTAATGTTGTTTCCAACACCGCGGTATAATCACGCGACGTGACGCCAGTGACATCCCTATTGGGTGTTAACCTTTTTAGTTTGCCTCCACAAAACACGTAGTAGATCCGATGAACGAATCAACGTGCACCCTCCAGACCAACAGTATCGATTAAGAATCTTTATCAGGAGCAACAACCCTACTTTCGCTCGCCACTACTTGGAAGTTTTACCTGGTGGACCAGATAAGCCTCTCAGGTCATTGCGCCGAATCCCCAATCGATAAAATAAATACTAGTACAATAAAAACTTATTTGCAATGAGCCGAACCGGGGGCTTGAACCCCGCACCTCTCCCTTACGAAGGGATTGCTCTACCAGATGAGCTAGATCGGCCTACCTAATAACTTGGAGCCGTTGATCGGGATTGAACCGATGACCTCGTCATTCGTTTACACCTTACTTTACAGCAAGGACTAGACTGTATCTTTTTCCATTTAAATATGGAAACCCTTGTCAGTCGTTCGAGCGCTTATTAAAGCGCTACGGTCTTGTCCTAATAATTAGGATATTAACCGTGATTCGGGATTCATATAAAAGTTACCAATTATATGGGCAGGGGTTACGACCCACCAATGACGTGCTCTACCAACTGAGCTACAACGGCATACTGTAAAGATAACTTATTTGCTAGCTTTTTTCAATCATTGAATACAGACAAAACAAAAGCCGTTCTTTTAGGAACGGCTTTTTTCTTACCAAGCTGTCTGTGTAATCTGAGGAAATTCAGATCCAACAGGAAGCTGTGGTAGGAATACTCCAGCAGAAAGTGAACTTTCCCCCATGGAAAGCATTGTCTGCAGAATGTGAAAGAACTGCAGGAGGGTTTGTACTAGTACCGAAAAGATTTCTGGTACCAAGTAACGGATAATGATTATAGCCAAACCTAAACCTATGGCTCCTAAAATTTTCATGATATTGAAAATTATGGAAGGTTATTTAAATTTTGCTCGACGAAGCAAAACCTCTGGCTAAAACCAGAACAACCCCTCCTTTTTTAAAACCAAAATCTTAGTTTTAAAAAGGGAGAGACTGCTCCGATAACTCATCATTTCAAACATCTCCTTCTGATGTAATTATAGCATATGTGCTATAATTTACACAAGAAAATTATTCAAACAAAAAACCCTTATAAATAAGGGTTTTTTGTTTAGATAATCACTACCAGCCTCTCTGATCCTTCTTAATAGTATAAAAATCCTTTATTCCCTTCAAGATACCAGTGACACTAATCACACTATAAACAGGCATATAAAGAATAGAGAAAGGAAACACAAGCCAGACCTTGTACCACTCTTTTCTAGAATTAATATTCATAAGAGCATAAGGAAGAGAAAATAATGGATACAAGAAATAAAGTGACAAAGTTTTAAAGAAATGGAAACTATTACTGAGCTGCATCATATATAAAGAATTAAAGAAGGAATAACCCTGATCACGTATTGATTCAAAAATCTGGTAAAGATTGTCTACAAAAAGAATGTTTCTTATCATTAAAAAAACGAAAGAAAAAGTGAGCAGAGAATATGTTAAGAAAAAGAAAATTACCATCGGGTTTCTAAAAAAGGTTTTGTAATGAGCAAAAAAGTTTTGCCCAAATCCAGCAGCCCATCTCATTTTCTGTTTATAATAAACCTTAAAAGAAGTTGGCACATAACTAGCTACAGAATAATGACTTTCTCTAACCTTCCAGCCATTCTCGCCAAGCTTCAAGGCCAAATCCATATCTTCTATAAGCATATTTAGAGAAAATCTACCGACTGACTCTAAGGCGTTCTTCTTTATTAAAATACACCCACCCCACAAACTGATAGTTGATGTTAGATTGTAGGAAGTCTGTATTAAACCGAGCAAACCATATTCAAGCTCCTGCATTCTTGCCATAAAGCCTTTGTTTTTTGCCCTATACCTACAAGTAGAGGCAGCTACCCTTGGATTTTCTAATGAACTCAACATATCAAAAAGCGCTTTTTTAGATATAAGAGTGTCTGAATCTAGAAATAAAATAAAATCACCCTTCGTGTGATCTACAGCATGATTTAATGACCTAACCTTTCCAAGGTTTTCATCATTATTTAAAATAGTAAAATTATATTTATTTCTTAAAACCTCAAGTTTTTCTAAAGTATTGTCCGTACTCTTGTCATTTACAACTATAATTTCAAACTTTTCTTTATTATAAGAATCGTAAACACTAGCTATTGATTCTCCAATAGTATCACCGTCATTATAAGTAGGAATAACTATAGAAATATAAGGTTCTTTTGAAACCGGTTTTTTTCTTTTGAAATCAATGTAACTAAACAAGAGGGTAAAGAAAAAAGAAGCTATAAAAATTAGAAATATAATGGAATCAAAACCCATATTATTAAATAAATCTTTTTATAAATTAATCAGAAAAATAACGCCAATCAGTAAGTTCAAATATTATAACACAATTTTATTCAGTATAAATATTAGAAAATATTGTTTTATAAATAGCAAAAAAGCCCCAAATGGGGCTTTTAATTGCGCGGGCGATGGGTGCTGACCCCACGGCCTCTCCCGTGCACTAATTCCACTATTTTCATAGCGGCGTGGACTATATCTTTACCCTTCTCATAACAAGTTAGGGTACTCCGGTATCTAGTCTCTACGGCGCCCCCTAGCGAATCTAGGGGTTCCCACGGTGTTCGCATATTTCTAAATGAAACTTAGCCTTCACCGTTATCCCAGAGAGTTTCAATTCGTCTCTCAACGAAAAGCTGCACGTCTACAGGGGAGTGCTCTACCGTTGAGCTACGCCCGCATTTTGATGAATCTCTCAAAAACAGCTGCTTTCCTCTTCAGGAACAAACCATCTTTTTTAAGATCTATACTATTATACATATATTTGAATAATTTCAAAGTGCTTTTAGTACTAAATGAGAGACGACAATAATTAGCTTTGTTTTTAATAATAGAACCACCAGACAAACCCGCAGCATTTAATTTATCTCGTAAATCAGTCAAAAAACAAAGAGAACATGAAGTAAAAGCAGTAAAAATTACCAGATCTGGTCTGGGTCTATTTTTATGGAGAAAACCAACCCAAACATTACCGTCACCATCAAAATATCCACGGACAAAATCTGAAAAGTATTTCTTGGGGACTTTTGGTAACAATAGATTTTTAGTTTTATTTGCTTTTAAACCTAATTTGTTTAAATCCTCACACATTTCAAAACTCCCCACCTGTAATCTGTATAAATCCTTATTATTTCCCAAACCCTTTCTAAAACCTATTTTATGTTCAGCCTCAACACACTCTCTTATTTTATAAATTAAATCTTTATCTGTTATTTGTATACTCCAAAAACTAGCACCACGTTTATTCACAGTAATGTACCCATCCGCCGAGAAAAACCCTAAAATATAAGCCATCTCAGGTGTCCATTTTTTAAAAAAATCCTTATTTACCTTTTTATATATTGGCATCTGTCAATTGTAACACGTGACAGGGTATTACACTAGGCATTAAGAATAACTTAAAAAAAACGTATAGATATATCTTTCTTAATCTGTGTCGACGGGTGGAATCGAACCACCGACCTTAGCTTTATGAGTGCTACGCTCTAACCGTCTGAGCTACGTCGACATATAAACAAAGACAATATAGCATTTTTTAACGAAAAAACAAATTAAAAGAAGGATTTTGCTTCGCAAAATCCTTCTTAAAAAATGTTGCGGGGTTTGGATTTGAACCAAAATCTCAAGGTTATGAGCCTTGCGAATTACCGTTACTCTACCCCGCTATACTAGAGGTAGTATATTACCAGATAAAAGATACAAAATCAAGCTGAACTTAGATTATATCAAACTCATCAAAAACCTTATGATACAAAGAGATAACTCTTTTTGCTTCTCTTTCTGTAATCAAAAAATCTGAACCTTCGTGAGCAATAGCATTTCGTATTTTGTGTCCCTCCCATGCTTCTTCTAGAGATCCAAAATCACTTTTTTCCACGGCTTTTAATTTTTCACCGATACTATCTCCTGGTAAAGCCATACTTTCTAAAAGTTCTGCGAGCATAATATCTGCCTCAAGAATTGCAAGCTTCCAATCAGCCTGATTATCTGAATTGATATGCTTCTCAATTAGCTGCCATTTAGGATTTACCATTTCTTTTTCATCTGCATGAGATTCTTTTTCTCCTTCAGTAGGTATTATCTTATCCATTATTTTCTTTCTTATCGCGGTAAATCTTCTAATATAAATTATGGATAAGATTAGGAGAACAATTGAAAGAAGTATAGAAAATACTACATATCTAGCAAAAAAGTTTATCAAATGATATGGAATATTGTGAATAAAACCAGATATCCCAACGCTAATCTTTGCCGCAGAACTTGCAGAACCATTTACACCACCAGTAAAAAGCTCATACAGTACACGAAATATCCAAAATGGGTCTAAAGAATGTAATGAGTCTATCTGATTCATGGTAAATATTATAACACCTAATACAAAATCTCAAAAAGAAATTATTTCTCTCCTAATAAATCTTTAGAAATAGCAAAAAGAATTTCCTCCCCAGAGTGTTTCGCTATAAACTGTATTCCTAATGGAAGTTTCTTGTTATCAATTTCTTTAAAACCAAATGGGACAGATATTGCTGGAACACCAGCCAAGTTTATTGGTACAGTAAAAATATCTTCAAGGTACATCTTAAGTGGATCTCCGGACTTCTCCCCTATCCTAAACGCCGGACCAGGAGTAGTAGGGGTAATAATCACATCTACTCTTTCAAAAGCTTTTTTATAATCATTTGTTATAAGTTCTCGTACAATATTTGCCTTATTATAATAAGCATCATAATAGCCCGAAGAAAGTACGTATGTACCAAGTATAATTCTCCTTTTTACTTCTCTGCCCAAACCAGCCTGTCTTGAAAGAAAATAGTCTTCAATACCATCTTTACCAGATAGTCTCTTACCAAATCTCATACCATCAAATCTGGCCATGTTTGAAGAAACTTCTGCAGGAACAATGACATAATAAACAGCTAGAGAATATTTTAAATTTGGTAATTCTATATCAACAATCGTGTGCCCCAAACTCTTTAATTTTTCTAAAGATTCCTCAAAACTTTTTACAACACTTCCATCTATTCCACCCATATTAAGAAAATCTCTTGGCACACCAATTTTCATTTTCTTTTCTTTCAAAACTTCAGAAGTTTTATCTGGGATAGTAGTACTGTCCATTGTGTCCTGTCCCTTTATTGTATTAAAAAGAATTTCTACATCTTCAACTGTTTTTCCAAATGGACCAATTTGATCAAGTGAAGATCCCATAGCCATTACACCATGCCTAGAAACAGCACCGTAAGTCGGCTTCAAACCCACAAGCCCACAAAAGCTTGCTGGCTGACGAATAGAGCCTCCTGTATCAGAACCGAGAGCTACCAAAGCCTCGTTTGAGGCCACAGAAGCCGCTGCACCACCAGAAGAACCTCCAGGTACCCTTTCTACATCAAACGGGTTTTTTGTTGGCCCAAAGCCGGAATTTTCAGTAGAACCACCCATGGCAAATTCATCCATATTTGTTCTACCCATAAATACGACCCCTTCTTTTTTTAGTTTTTCAACCACAGTAGCATCATATGTCGCTACATAATTTTCCAAAATCTTCGAAGCAGAAGAAGCGATTCTACCTTTTATTAAAATATTATCTTTTATAGAAATGGGAATACCTGTAAGTACAGTAGCTTTACCAGATTTAATTATTTCATCAGCCTTTTTTGCTTGTTCCAATACATCAGAATAAATTTCAAGATATGCATGTATATCTCCATCGGTTTTTTTAATTTGTTCCAAATATGCATTGGCTAATTCTACAGAAGTATACTCGCCTTTTGTTAAGGCTTCATGTGCTTTTTTAATTGTAAGATTCCTAAGGTCAATCATAAAATTATAAAATTTTCTTTACCTTCAAATAATTATCTTGAGATTCTGGCATATCAGCGACTAACACTTCAGTATTTAATCCAGACTCAGTTGGCAAAGAATCCTCTCTTGTTACATTTCTAAGTTCCCCTGCCTTTTTAGTTTCTCCAACAGAAGAAACAACTTCCTTAAGGAGTGCTACATAACCTAAAATAGGATCTACTTCCTTAAGCAGGTCCTCCTTTTCCTCTGTAGTTAGCTCAATTCTGGCTAATTTGGCAAGCTTTTCTATATCTTTAATTTCCAACATAGGGTAAATATAGCATATTCAGACAGAATTTAGAATATAAAAGTTTATTTTATTATCTTTAAAAACTCTTCCTCATTTAGCACCTTAACACCAAGTTTTTGCGCTTTCTCAAGTTTTGATCCGGCATTTTCACCGGCCACTAAGTATGTAGTCTTTGAAGAAACTGATTCCGAAACATCGCCACCTAAAGACCTTATAATATCCTTTACTTCGTCTCTTGGCATAGAAAGTGTCCCGGTCACAACAAAAGTCATGCCAGTTAATTTAGCCTTAGAAACTTTTACTGTTTCCACTCTTTGTATCTTAATTTGTTTAAGCAGTCTTTCTACCAAATCCTTGTTCTCTTTTTTAATAAACCAATTAAATACAGACTCCCCAACTACGTCTCCCACTCCATTTATTTTTTGTAACTCTTCTACTTTTGCATTCCTAATTTTTTCTAAGTTACCAAAGTGATTTGATAGGTCAATCGCTGTTTCTTCACCAACCTGTGGTATAGAAAGAGAAACAATAAATCTAGCTAGAGAAATCTCTCTAGATTTTTCAATAGAAGAAAGTAAATTATCTACCGATTTCTCAGCAAATCTAGGTAAAGCAAGTAGGTCACCACGTTTTAGGGTAAAGATATCATCAAAATTAGTAATTAAATTATTTTCTAAAAGTGCATCGGTAATCTTAGGACCACAACCGTCCATATTGAAAGCCTTTTTAGAAACAAAGTGATAGAACTTTCTTTTCTGCTGTGCAAATGAATTCTTATTTACACATCTCCACGCCGCTTGTCCAGGAATTCTCTCTATGCCTCCGTCACCTCCGCAAGCTTCAAGTTTTGTGGGAAAAACAAACACCTTTTCTTTTCCTGTACGTAAACTTTTTACAACCTCTACGATGTCTGGTATTACATCCCCTGCTTTTTGAAGTATTACTGTGTCCCCAATCCTTACATCAAGTCTTGTTATTTCATCTTCATTATGTAAAGTAGCTCTTGAAACTGTAGAACCAGCAACAAGTACCGGTCTAAGATGTGCTACTGGAGTAATAACGCCAGTCCTACCAATCTGAAAAACGATGTCTTCTACGAGAGTTGTAACCTGTTCTGCTGGAAATTTATAGGCAATTCCCCATCTTGGAGATTTAGCCGTATATCCTAAAGCTTCCTGTATTTTTCTAGAGTTTATTTTTATAACAACACCATCCAAACCATAATCAAGCCTGTCCTTATCCTTTGCCCACTTTTTATAAAACTTCTCTACTCCATCCAAAGAATCAAACACTTCATGGTGTGGATTGATCTTGAATGTTAAATCAGAAAGTAATTTTAATTCTTCATCTTGAGTTTTTGGTAATTCACCGCTTATCTTATCAATATCATAAATAAAAGAACTCAGCTTCCTTTTGGCTGCAATTTTTGGATCAAGCTGACGGATAGAGCCAGCAGCAGCATTTCTTGTATTAGCAAAAGGTTCTTCTTCATTTAAAACTCTTATCTTATTTATCTCCACTAACTCTTTCCTTGAAAGCCAACACTCACCTACCGCAATAATATCTATAGGTTTGGGAAGAGTAAGGGGAATACTCTTAATAGTTTTTAAATTTTGAGTTACATCCTCACCAACTTCTCCATCTCCACGAGTAGCACCTTTTATAAATTCACCACTTTTATAGGTCAAGATAATCTTGAGACCATCAATCTTAAGTTCACAGCAATATTCCACTTTCTCTTCTTTTAGAGAATTATCTTTTGCAACCATTCTTCTTACTTTCTCATCCCACTTTTTTAATTCATTAAAATCAAAGCAGTCGTCATATGACCACTGCCCCACTTCATGTTTTACCTTTTTAAATTCTTCTAGAGGTTCTGCTCCGACCCTCTGAGTAGGGCTATTTGGAGTAATTAATTCAGGATATTTTTCTTCAATTAAGACAATCTCCTTTATCAAAGAATCATAAGCTTCATCAGAAATCTCTGGCTTGTCTTGTACATGATATAGATATCGGTAATGATCTACCGTTTTTTTTAATTTTTCATATCTAGCAATAATTTCTTCTGGAATATTTTTCTGCATAAAATTATCTTACGCTTGTCTGTTCAATAGCTCTTTCAAGTCTTCTACCTAAAACCCCAACATTATGACCTCTCGCACTAATTGTTGTAGTGATACTATTATCTGCGCTGTTAAAATATTTGGTAATATCTACATCAGCTTCTGGGTCTAAGCTACTATCACTATATTTGATAAAAGGCTTCAAAGTTCCATAATCATTTTTATACGTTGTTGTAGCAACGGTATTGACCGGACTTTTAACTATCGTTACAACACTACCATTACAAATAATTGAATTGCCATATTTGTCATTCGGCTCAGATTCTGTACAAGTTGCCTTGTCATCTATACAAGATGGGAAATAACCTTTCTTTGCATCCCAATACAAAGCACATTCTCTAGCACTATCAGCAGCAAAAAACGCTATCTGTGACTCTCTGGCATTTGTAGAAATAGATAGTTCTTTAAAGGAAATATTAAAAATAGAAATACCAATCGTAAGAAGTAAGCTGGCTGTAAGCACAGCAAAAAGCATAGCAAACCCTTTAGTAGATCTTAAAACCATATTAATTTTTCTATACTTCTTAATATTCATATCTATAGGTTTTCCCAGTAATTATAAATAAAGCTTTGAACAGTGATCGTTTCACCTGGCCAAGATACTTTGACTGTGATAAGGGCTTCGTCCAAACTACTAGATGCAGGATATTTCACGGTTACCTCTCTTTTGAATTTAGATAGTTCTGATTCGTAACCAGAATTTGAATTTTGATTACCGTAATAGATAAAACTATGATCTGAAGAATTTCTGATTAAATAGACGTTACTAGGAGTATTACTTATATTCTCAATCACAGTATCAACATAACATGTTTGATTTAGACACTTATTATAAATGTCCAACAAAATCAAAGCCGAGTTACTCCCAAGCCATTCAGCGTCAATCGGATCTGCTTTAACAGCAACCTTCCTCAAACCAATCTCATCTCTCTTGTTTTTTATAAACTCAATCGCATCTTGAGCCAAAAAAGATGCGGTCATCTGATCTTTAGAATATGAAGCAGAGCCTAGACCTTTCTGAGCGATTGTCATAGGGGCAACGATAGCAACCATCAAAATAGAAATAGCAACAAGTGACTCCACTAACGTAAACCCTTCTATTCTTTTTTTATTTTTTACATATAACATATATTAATGTATTTCTCTTATTCTCTGAGAAACAGTTGTTTGAATATTGAAAGTTGTTTTCACATTATCCTTAATACCAGCTGTCCCTTCCAAGGCAATTATAACCCTTGGTTGTCTCCATGAATCTTGAGTCTTTGACTTATTGGTATAGACACCAGCAGCATCAAAAAGAGTATCGGCACCTAAGACATAGAACTTCATACTTGTAATTTGAACATTGTAAGCTGGTGCAGTAATACTTTCCCAATCATTACAATCTGGAAAACTGGAGCTGACACATTTTCTAATATTACCCTTCTCTCCTAAAACACTACTGTCTCCAGGAAAAAATCTATAATAAACGTACTTGTTTTTCTCCTTCTTATATCCAACCCCAACAGAACCAATCTTACAAGCATCTTCATCATTAACATACTCTCCACTTGTATAAGTTCCATTATTATATAACGCGTTAGTCAAACAGAAGAAATTTGTTCCAACTCTCATATCCTTTGAAATACTTTCCAAAGCAAAATTTATATTATTAACAACATTTTTTATTGCCTGAGCTTTTCTATTAGCATCTATTATTGAAACCAGAGAACCGACAGCTACTGTCATAACAATCATAAAAACAGCAATGGCAACGAGCATTTCGACTAAAGTAAAACCCTTATTAAATTTTGAATTATCTTTTAACATAAATTTGTCCTACTTTGGTTACTATTATAGTTCTTGTTGCTGAATTATCAGCAGAAGAGATAACAATCTCTGCAGATTTTGGTAAATTAAAGAAAGCCGATGGAAGAGCTGGATTATAACTTCCAATATTGGCTCCAACATCTGCCACTATTATTGCCTCAGGATTAGGTCTAATAAAACTTATATTCAAAACGTCAACAGATGAAGATGCTCCAGCATTATCATAAATAGAAATTGATTTTACATAATGTCCTCTTTTAATCTTAAAGCCGCTAACACATTCTAAGTCTACATTAGTCACACATATAAAATTACCATCATATTTATATCTATAATTACTACCCCCGCTACCGCCCGGAAGGTCTTCGAAAAGATCAAATCTTGTTTTTACTGAATTATTAAAAACAACCCCATATGGATTAAATTTACTGGAAGCATTACCAGAACCCTCTTTTACGTTAACTCCAAAAGTCTGCGCCTGACGCAAAGTAAGAGCTATATCATATGCTGTATTTGTAAGTAAAATACTATTATCAAACTTACCCTGACTTGTCATAACGATACCAGTAGTAACAGCAAAAATAGAAAGAGTGACCAAAAGCTCTACAAGAGTAAACCCGGCCGAATTTATTTTTTTAAGGTTCTTTTTTATCATTTAAAAATTAAATAAATAACCAACATAAACCGAGCCCCAGCCCAATAAAAATTCAATGAAAAAAGCAAATATTATAAACGGGGCAAAAGGTATTTCACTTTTAATTGTAAGCTTTTTATTGGATAAATTCAACTTCTCTAAAATAAGTAAAACTATACTAAATATAGCTCCAATCCAGAAAGCCAACATTATAGAAAAAATACCTCCAGACATACCAAGAAGCCATCCGATACCGAGGGAAAGCTTGGCATCACCAAACCCCATCCATTTACCAGAAGAAACAAGCCAGAGACCACCGAAGAAAGCAAATAAGACTATTCCTGCAAATAAATTAAGAAAGCCCGGCATTTGAAAAGAACTGATAAAACCAGTCTTCATAAAAACCAAAATAAGTGCCAACAGATCAAATACAAAAACCATTCCATCTGGAATAATTTTGTGCATAAAATCATATATGGCCATTGCTACAAGCAAGGCTGTAATAAATAAGTATGCTGGCAAAAAAGTATCAAAACCAAACTTTAGAAAAACAAAGGAAAAAAGTACACCAGTAATAAATTCTACAAGTGGATATTGAATAGAGATTTTACTCTTGCAACCAAAACATCTACCTTTTAAAAATAAAAAACTAAAAATCGGCACGAGTTCATACCATGAAAGCTCTTTGGAACAAGAAAAACACTTGGATCTTCCCTTCACAAAAGAACAACCCGTGTTATATCTCAGAACAACAACATTCAAAAAACTCCCTATGATCGCACCAAATATAAAAAATAAAAGTGTATTAAATAAAATCACAAAATTAATTTAAGGAGTTACGTCGTAAATCAAAGGTGCAACCGCAGCCGATGCGTCTATTCTTTTATCAGGACTAATAATACAACTTGGTGTGACTGTAGTTAATGAATTAAAACCCTTTTTAGAATCTAACACAGAAATTTGTGACTCCAACGATATATATAAATGATATGAGCTACACTTAGTGTTTGGAATAGGATCACTAGGATTTATGCTGACTAGTGGGGCATACACTACTCCATCTGGAACAGAAGATAAATATTTAGATAAATCATCGGTACTATTTATAGACAAAGAGTTTGGATAATATTTATTTCTTGCGTAAAACTGTTCTAAAGCGAGTTGAACTGAGCTTATATCAGAAACCCTCTTTTGATCTCTACTCTGTTTTTTTGAACCATCAAGTGATGTATAAACTAAGGTAGTAAGAAGGGCCATAATACCAACAACTACAACTATCTCGGCTATGCTAAATCCTTTTTTGAAGTTAATTTTCATATACATATTATATAATTTTTAAATCAAAAACAAAACCCCATTTTAGTGGGGTTTTGTTTTCTTATAATTAAAGATATAAATTATCTTTCTATAATGACATCTTGAGAAGCAATTACAATATTAATCGCCTTTGTGAAAGTATTATATTTTCCATTGTTGCTGTCAACAAATTTTAAACTAACATCTTTAGTAAACCTGGTTTTTGTATCAAGCTTAAGATTCATAAGGGGTTTTACAATGTTAGATATTTCTGATGGGTCAATACCATCGAAATATGCAATTGGTTGCCCTGCCTTAGATGGATCAAACCATTCATATTGACCATTTTTGTCAATAATTCCACCTATTATTGGCCTTAATTTTATAGGTTGACTTCTTGAAGCTAGCACAACTCTCGAACAATCATTCCATGTCTGACCATTATTCGTAGAACAATTTATATCCATAACAATATTTTTATCCTCAACCTCAGAAGCCTCTGTGTGGCAATATCCGGCTCCATCCCTCCAAGTGAATCCGAGCATTGTTCTTTGGATACCAGGGTTACTACAAACATCAGTATCTTTTGGATCACATTTATTCTCTATTGGATTGTAAACCAAAGAACTTGAAGCTATATAAGCTTGATTATGAATTTTACCATCTAGGATGTTTGGACATAAATCTACAGGTGAAACAGCAACACATTCTCCATTACTATTTAAATACTCCCCTTCTTTAGGAACACAGCTGGTCCTGCCTCCACCGCCACAAGAATCACCATATTCTATAAACTGACAGCTCTGATATTCAACAGAAACATTTTCTGAACCAATTAAACCAGAAGCACCCTTGGAGCTACCACGCACCGTGCTTTTATAATCACTGGTAGGGCAAGAAGTTCTTCTCCAAGCGAATGAAGTGTTGGCTATAGACTTGATTCCGTTTACAGTTCTTTGATATTTCCCATCAACACAGGAAAAATTACTCTGTGTTTGAGTATTATCAATAACACACGCACCATAAGTTACCTTGGTACAAATATAATCAGTATTTGCTTTTGTATATTGTCTAGCAATAAAGAAGCCTGCGACAGCCAAAATAATAATTAAAACTAAAATAAACAAAATACCAACCTTAGATTTTTTTGAATAAAAATTCATACTTAAATATTAAAATTAATAAATTAAACCTTACTAATAATTATACCACATCTTTAATTGTATAGAAGATGGTTTCTATCGTTCCACTTGAATCGAGTAATTTGTAGCCAATATTGTCCCAAACCCCTTTACTTTGGTCAAAAATCCACCATGCTGGGAACTTAAGAAGTCGATTTTCAATCAAAAACTCTCTCGTAATTGGATACTCTTCCTTACTATTTTTACAATAAGTAATCATCTCGGAAACATCCTTTTCTGTAACTGGTTCATATATGTTTGTATCGCCAGAATATAGATCTTCCATATGATACATTTTGTAAATAAGTTTAATCGGTGAGCTTTTTCTTACAAACAAATCTCCCCCATCTTTGTCATAGAACTGTATATATGGCATACCAAAGGTTTGCATAAGATTCCCAGCGTATCCTCGAACGGTGTCAAAAGTATCTACCGCCATAATACTTACAGGTACAGTTTCTCTAGTAAATTCATAAGCCACAATCTCAACCTGCCCACTAAAATAATTTCCATTTTTATCAAAAAATACATTTAAAGGTATCGAGTATGTGCTTTGAGAGGTTTTCACAATTGCCGTATCCCCTTCTATTTTATTGTCATCACCAGTTATTGTCCTCTTTTTTGTATCTAAAGTAAATTGATAGTTGGCATTTTTAATTACCGCATCTTCTGCTTGATATTTCTTTTGCTCTTTATACAAAACCTGAAGGCTAACAATACCATCAGAATATCCCTTTTTTGTGACTTTTAAACGAATCTTTTGTAATTCATTCGCTTTCATCTTTATCAAATATGCACCATTTTCATTTGTCAAAACAGATGACGCATTATCATCACTTAGAACATCAACTTTTGCATTTTGAACAAGCCAGCCACGAGAATCTTTTACATAACCCCTTATCTCTATTTGCAAATCTTGAGTACATCTAATTTTAAAAGATGCACATATTTTTTTATTAATTAAATCCTTGTCTGAATATTTACCCTCTAACTCATAAATATAAGCAAGCTGGATGAGATCGTCTTTGGTAGCATTCCCATTTTTAAAAAGAGAAATTAGATTCTTTTTTATATCCACATACTGATTTTCATTTTGTGACACAGGAGAAGAAAGGACTGAATTATAAAATTGCATATTTTCCGATAATTTTTCTTCCGGAACCACTTCATATCGATTCTTATCTGAAATCTCAGAGCTTTTTACCTGACCGTAGATCATGTCTATCTCTTCTTGGGTAAGATCACTTCCAGCCAAAGCGCTAGGATCAAAAAAGGCTATGCTTTCATTGCCATATTGATCCTTTACCGTATACCAAAAACCTTCTGTCATCTTTGTTTTATCAACCAAACCACCAAACTTTGTATTAATATATAATTCCCTCTCCGAAAGTCTTTTTGCATCAGATCTTAATTTGCTATCTATAAAATAATTATAACCAAAATAGAAGCCAATGATTATTAAAATAACAATAATGAGGAGTAAAATTTGTTTAGTGATTTTTATCATGCTTAATATTATATCATTTTATAAAAAAGAAAAAACTCGCGATTGCGAGTTTTTTCTTTTTAATTATTAAGAAGTCTTAATAAAGTTTAGCTACATTTAAACGGAGTTGAGGAAGCGATACCTGTTGTTGTTGCAGATTTGCCAGTGTAATCAACACACCATGTTGTTGCATCTTTCAACAAAGCAGACACAGCCCATGAGCTAGCGTCGCTAGTACATGTAACAGCAGTTGACATTCCTTTAACTGAATCAACCATATTTTTTATACCAGAAGCAGCATCTGTACACAAAGCATTAGATGCACCATATGTTCCTGCACCTGTACCGTCATAATACATTTCTGCCTGTGCTCTCATGTTAGCCAAACTAGACTTTATAGCAGCATTTGATCCTTTTGATCTAGCTGAATTCAATGAAGCAAGAACGACTGAAGATAGAATACCAATGATGGCGATAACCACCAAAAGCTCAATCAATGTAAAACCTTTTTTATTCATATTTTTTTAATTTTTATCGATAAAAATCAATTAACTCTAACTCTAATAAATATCCTGTGATTTTTCATTCTGTCTTTCACTTGCTCAAGGTGAAAAATTTTTGAAAAAACAATTAGCTTCGCGCGAAGCTCAGGCTTATGTTTATATTATACACCTTTTTAACAAAAAAGTGTAAATAAGGGGGTATGTGGATAACTTTAAACAAAAAATACCTCTGAATCTTATAAGATTCAGAGGTATTTTTAAAATCTTTTCTAAACTCCAGAAGATATGTTGTAAATCGGAATAAGAACAGAAGCCAAAAGGAAAGCAACACCAAGACCAAGAAGGACGATCATGGCTGGCTCTATAAGACTAACGAGAGAATCGATAGAGTTCGTAACCTCTCTCCTATAAAAAGCAGCGAGGGTTTTTAAAATATTTCCAAGCTGACCAGTCTCTTCTCCTATCTTCACCATTTGTACGAATATTCCAGGCATTTCTTGATGTTTACCAAAGGCATCTGATACCGAGCTTCCACCCTTTACATCTTCTACTGTTTTATCCAATATCTTTTTAAAAACAACATTTTCAACAACATTACCCGTAAGATCCAAACCTCTAACCATAGGTATACCAGAAAGAAGCATAGTATTCATGTTATCCGCAATTCTTGAAAGATATAGCTTACTATAAAGATTTTTGATAAATGGAGTATTTATTTTCGCACTATCCAAAGAGTATTTACCATTTTCTGTCATCAAATACCTCCACAAGAAGAAACCACCGATAATAAGTACAATTAAGAAAAATATTCCGTAATTTAAAAGAAAATCAGAAAAGCCCATAACGATCTTAGTATATATAGGAACTTCTTGACCAGAATCTTTCAAAATAACGCTGATTTTTGGAATAACTACTGTAAGCATAAGTACCATAACAGCGACAAAAGTAAATATAACGAAGGCAGGATATATAAGAGCAGTCTTAACCTTTGAAGAAACCTCGTATGTTCTGTCCAAATAGTCTGCCAAATACATAAAAGTTTGATCCAATTTACCAGACTCTTCTCCAGACTTAACCATATTTATATAAAATTGAGAAAATACCTTTGGATGTTTAGCTAAAGCATTCGAAATAGTACTACCAGCCTGCAAGTCATCTACAACTTCTTTTAATTTCTTTCTAAGAGTAGGATTCTCTGACTGCATAGCAAGAAGTTGGAAAACTCTAAGAGCGGAAACCTGGGCCTCAAAAAGAGTTGCCATCTGTCTTGAAAGAATAACGACGTCTTTATTGGAAACCCTTTCAAAAAAGGTAATGTTTTTTTCAAAAAACGAACCAACTTGTTCTGGAGATATAGAAACAATAGTAAGTCCTCTTTTTTGTAAGGCACTTATAGCAACTTCCATATTTATAGCATCTATAACACCAGAAAGTTGTCCCCCATTAGCATCTATTGTTTTATATTTGAAAGTCATTTATAAATTATTAAATTAAAGCATTCTTTCCAAAACTTTTGGATCTAAAGCATGTCTATAAGCATCCTCTATGGTTATCTCCCCTTTTGATACCAACTCTGCAAGGGATCTATTCATATCTACCATTCCATCCTGAGAAGATGTTTCTATAACAGAATTTATCTCATGAATTCTATTTTCTCTTATAAGATTTGAAATTGCTGTGTTATTTATAAGAAGTTCGTAAGCCGGGATAAGACCTCCAGAGACTCTTGGAACTAAGCGTTGAGAAAATATACCATTTAAGCTTCCAGCAAGTTGAACTCTAATTTGATTCTGCTGCTCAGCAGGAAAAGAATCTATAATTCTACTTATCGTCTGTGAAGCACTATTTGTATGTAGAGTAGAAAATACTAAGTGACCTGTTTCTGCAGCGGTAACAGCTGTTGCTATGGTTTCTGCACCACGCATCTCTCCGATCAAAGCAACGTCTATGTCTTCTCTGAACATACTCTGCAAAGCTGTAGGGAAATCTTCGGTGTCTATTCTCACTTCTCTTTGATCTATAATAGATTTCTTTTGTTCATATAAATATTCTATAGGGTCTTCAATGGTAAGGATGTGTTCTGCCCTACTATCGTTTATACTTTCTATCATCGCCGCAAGAGTTGTAGATTTACCATGTCCAACTGGACCAACCACGAGGAAAAAACCTTGCTCTCTATCCGCAAAAGATTTTAATATTTCTGGAAGATTTAATTCTTCAAAACTTCTAATTTTTTTAGGTATAAGCCTAAGAGCAATACTTATAGAACCTTGCTGGAAATACGCATTACCTCTAAATCTTATCCCCTCATCAGTATTATATGAAAAATCCATTTCCTTGTTCTTTAGGAAAAGGTCTTTGTTCTCTTTCGTAAGAAGTAATGTGATGATACCATCTAAACTATCTTTGGTAAGAACATCTTTTTTTACAAGAGGAATTAGAAAACCAGAAACTCTAATAGTGGGTCTTCTGCCTTCAGAAAGATGTAAATCAGAAGCTCCTTCCTGAGCAACTGTTTTTATCAAATCTGCTAATTCACTTTTGTAATCCATATTATTTTTTATTATTGTTATAAATTTGTATAACCTCTTCTACCACCTCAGAAGGAATTGTGGTTGCTTTGACAATATATCCATGTACCCCAAGCTCTTTTGCTCTGTTTATATCAGATACCAAACCTTGGTTTGTAAGCATTATAGCTATAATACCATCAGCAAGTTTTTCATTCTTTGCTGTTTCGTAGAAAGTGAATCCATCCATAACAGGCATAATCAAGTCCATAAGCATAATGTCTGGTTTGAAACCTTCCTTAAGAATCTCCAGTGCTTCTGGTCCTCCGCCAGCCACCTTTACATCGAAACCGTTTTTCTCAAATTTCATTGAGTACATGTTTAGCAAAAAACGATCGTCATCCAATATTAAAATTTTTCTCTTTTCTGTTGTCATAGGTAGTATTATATCACTTATCTCTTATTTTTATAAATCATTAATCTCTTCAAAAGGAATGATCTTCTTCATTGCCTTTATCATGGCATCCTCTTTCATTGTTATAAGTCCATTTCTTCTTGCGGCGTCAAACACAGCTGACTCCACTGGATTCTTAAGAATAACCTGCTCAATCTCTTTATTCATATTAAACATTTCGTACACAGCAAGTCTTCCTTTAGTACCATTTGGGCAAGCAGATGTTGGCTCAACACCAAGGATCTCTTTTACATCTGGTATTTCTGTCTTGAACTGTTCTGGTAAATCCTTAAATTGATTATCAACCATTTGTTTCAAACTACCCTCAATTGGCATCGGTCTGCCAGTTCCAGGACATATTTTTCTAACAAGTCTCTGAGCGATAGTGAGAATAAGTGTCGGTGGTAAAAGGAAAGGATCTACTCCCATGTCTATAAGTCTAGGTACAACACCAGTTGATGTATTTGTGTGTATTGTGGAAAGAACCAAGTGACCAGTAAGAGCAGCCTGAATAGCAAGCTGAGCTGTTTCTTTATCTCTAATTTCTCCCACCATGATAACGTCTGGGTCTTGTCTTAAGGTTGTTCTCAAACCAGAAGCGAAAGTATAACCAATTTCTGGAAAAACCTGTGACTGGCTCATACCATCTATATTGTATTCTATAGGGTCTTCCAAACTCAAAACGTTTTTCTCATCTTTATTGATCTCATTCAACATGGCATATAAAGTAGTTGTCTTACCAGATCCTGTAGGACCAGAAATCAGAATCATACCGTATGGTCTTTTTATAGCATCACGTACCATTTGCATATGTTTAGGAGACATTCCCATCTCTTCAAGTGGTTTTACACCTTTCTCTTGATCCAAAATTCTCATAACCACTTTTTCACCGAAATATGAAGGAAAAGTAGATACACGAAAATCTATCTTTCTTCCTTCAATCTTTGCAGAAAAACGACCGTCCTGTGGTTTACGCTTCTCATCAAGCTTCATATTTGAAAGGATCTTGATTCTAGCAACAACAGCCTGATGAACCTCAACAGGTAAAACTAAACTAGTATTTAAGACTCCATCGACTCTAAATCTGACTCTTATCTGATCCCTCATGTGTTCAATGTGTACGTCGGAAGCTCCACCTTCTGTGGCATATCTTAGAATAGTAGCAACAATTTTTGTAACAGGAGCATCTTCGATAATCTTTGTTTCAACTTTACCAGATTCAGAATTAGTTGCTAAACCACCTTTTACAATTTCCACATCTTCAAGATCATCAGACAATTCTGATTCAAGCTCATTTAAAGCCTTTGTCACCTCTCCTGACATTCCCTTATAACTTTCAATTGTCTTTTTAAAATCTCCTTCTGATATAAGAAAAATCTTGTATGGAACATTCATCTTTCCAGCAATAAAGTTCAAAGCATCTCTTGCCTCAATGTTTTCTGGATCAAGAACACCAATATCAAGCACGCCGTCCTTAAGAGATATTGGCACCACACCATAATGTGTAGCGGCGTCCTCTGGTATATATTTTAAAATAGAAAAAGGAACTGTATGATTACCAAGACTTAATATTGGAACGTTAAAATATTCTCCCTTAGCACTAAGCATAGTATCAGAAGAAACCCCAAAACCCTCAAGTGTTTCTTCCAAGGTTTTACCTGATACGCTCATCTCCTTCTCGATCTTGGTTATATCTTCCTTCTTTATTATATTTTTATTAACTAAAATTTCTAGTATGGTCATGTTTAAAATAATCACCTTAATTGAAAACTGTCTTTCTCAAAAACCAAAAACTATCTCTGTGTGCTTCCGCCAAAAGGTGTTGATCCAGACTGAGTTTTTGGTGCTGAAGAAGCCGATGATGAAGTAGATCTCGAACCATCTGTACCTAGCGGTGCAAAAGGATTATTTCTACCAACTGGCTGTCCTACCAAAACAACTGTGGTGTCTTTCAAAGACTTAAAACTACTATCGTTAAATATAGAATCGTCTAATTTAACATTAGACATTCTATTTAGAAGACTTAATATTTCTCTAGCCCCAGCAAATTCAGTGACTCTCTGTTCAGCAACGATAGAAGAACCAGAATTATCAACCGAGCTGTTTTTGAAGTAATTAAATACAAAAAAACCAACTATCACTACTATCACTACTATTAAAATTTGATTCTTTTTATTCATAATCGTTATTTTAACCAATACGTATTTAAACTAACACTAAAATCATAAAAATCGGTTTCCGAAGAAGCAAAACCAACATCTGTAATATCAACAAGTCTCAAGTTGCTCTCTAAATCATTCAATAAATTCAAAAAGGTGTCATAGGTAGTATTTACAGAAAACTTCAAATTCAAAGTACCATAAGGTGTATTATCTGGGCCTATAGTTTCTGATGTTTTAGTAGAACCACTAATGGAAATGCCCTTAAGAGAGAGATTTCTTTTAGCAGCGATATCAGTAATTTCTAGAATAAGTTTAACATTATCAATATTATCTGGAAGCATTTTTAAAAGCTTGGCCTTATCTGTTTCTAATATTTTATTATTCTTTGCAGTGAGAGTTTCTCTGTTTTGAACAACTTTTGTAGAATTGTTTGATGTATCTTGATATTTAGCATACTCATCCTGAAGTTGCTTAATACCATAAGTAGTGAGATCACTCTCTACAACAGCGCCTGATCCTTTATAATTTGGATCAACATACCCAAAGAATATTCCTAGGGAAGAAAGTATTAAAATTAATGGTAATATAAAATTCATATTATTGGTTTCCTACTATACTTTTTGAATAAGATAAGAAGCTTGGGATAACTAGCATCGATGCAGAGAAGGAAACACTTCCATCAGAGGTAAGATTTAAATCTGCAAAAACAGGATTCTTAATTATATTTCTATAGTTCACATTACCAAATTCTTCTGCTTGCAATGCGATTGTCTTAAAATCTCTAGCTTGACCAGTCATTGTTAGTTTTATTGACTGGGCACCACTCTCATCTTTACCAGCACTAGAAAAACTAAATGTTTTAAATCTAACACTCTTCAAAGTTTTGTCCTCCAAAAAACTGAAGATTGGAGAAACTGAAATGTGGCTTGCCAAAAGACCCTTAGAAATCTTAATTCTTGAATCCAAACGAATCATGCTCTCTATAGTATCTAATTCGAAAGCCCCCTTATTTGCTTTAATAATTTCTTCAGCAGCAGCTATGTTTTTTACAAGTAAGTCTTTTTGTATAAAAATCCATCCCCCAAGACCGAGAGAGACCAAGAAAACTATTATTGAAAGCAACAGGAATAGACTGATACTTGAATTGTTTCTCTGTTCCTCAACGACAGGTTTTTTGGGTATAAAAGATGTTTGAAATTTAGTTTCCATTTCTAATAATATTATACATCAAATAAAAAAATAAAACACCAATAAAAAACTGTGGATTATATTTCTTGTAGTTTTCTTATAGCCAAACCAATAGCAACTGCAAATTCTGGTCCAGAATTTTTGAGAACCTCCTCTAAAAACGCAGGATACTCAACTTTTGCAAAAGGATCAGCAACTTCTACGGGTGTTTCAAAAGCTAAGCCGGCCTTTTCCCTAAGACCTTTTAGTAAAGCTCCTCCACCGGTTAAAATAATCTTGCTAACTTTCTTGCCATTTTTCTTATAATAACCCATGATGACCCTACCTATTTCAGCCAAAATATAATCAACTGTGGTAGAAGAAACCTCTGCAACACTATCTTGTCCAGTTTTACCAACTATTCCTTGTATTCTTTTTATCTTTTCAGCTTCTTCAAAAGAAATGCTCAAAGATTTTGATATAGAGAGTGTAATATCCTGAGAACCACGATTGATGACGTGAGAAGATCTTAGGACTCCCCTCTCTACTATAAAAGCCTTGGTAGAACTTGAACCAAAATCAATAATCATCTGGGGTGCGATACCAGGATCAAGAGCTGCTCTCATACAACTAAATATTTCTATCTCGGAAAAAGCATTTTCAAAACCAACTGCCTTTTGTATATCTTTATTTTTATTCACAGCATCGTTGTGTATAACAACAAGCAGTACTTCTGTATCTTTACTTGTCTCCTTTTTTTCTCCATTTTGAAACTCTGAAACAGATGATTCATCTTTTGGTATTGGCCAGTAGTCTATACTAACCTCCGATATTGAAACCGGGATATATTTCCTTGCTTCTATAGGAACCATCTCTGCAAGCTGTCTCTCGTCTGTTGTTGGAAGTTTAATAAAAGTAATCATACTTGAACCTATTGGAATAGACATACCAGCGTTTAAGGTCGTTGTATTTGATTCTTTTAATAAGTCTTTCAATGCCTCAACAAGTTTTTCTGTACCGAGAACGGTAGATCTGCCACTATCTGTACCAGCATAAGGACCTAAAACCAACTCTCCGTAGGTTTCAAGAACAGCTCTTCCATTTTTCTTTTTAAGCTGAACAACCTTGATAGATGAAGGGCCAATATCAACACCAAGAACACTAGATTCTTTCGTTGCAAAAAATGAACTAAAAATATTTTTAAATGGATTATCCATATTTAACTTAATTTCAATTACTAATATTATATCACACTATGTTAAAATAGCTCAAATACTTTAACTACAAAATGATACTGCAAGGAATTAAAAAAATATTTGAGACGATACTCTCCATTTTGTTACCAAAAGAAGAAAAGATTCTTGAAATAGAAAACCTTAATTCTGAATATATAGTAAGGGAACTACCAAAAGCCGCTGAGACAAATAACCCTAAATTCAAAGCTCTTTTCCAATATAAAAATAAAATTGTAAAACAAGCTATATGGGAAATAAAATATAAGAAGAACAAAGGGATTTTAGAAAAGTTTTCGAAAGCCCTATACGATTTCATATTGGAAGAAATTGGCGACGAATTGCTTTTTAATAATTTTCAATCCCCCATCCTTGTACCAATACCAACAAGCAAAGAGAATCTGAGAGAAAGAGGATATAATCAATGCGAACTCATCATAAAAGAACTTATAAAAATAGATGGTGGGGAAAATTTCTCAACAGATTTTAAAGCTTTAAAAAAAATAAAAGAAACTAAGCACCAAGCAAAAACAAAAAATAAAATGCAAAGATTAAAAAATTTGGATGGATGTTTTTATGTAGACAAAGAAAGAATAAAAGGTAAAAATATAATATTAATAGATGATGTGATTACTACTGGGGCAACCATGAAAGAAGCTCGCCAAGCACTCGAAGAAGCTGGGACAAAAAAAGTAATTGGATTTGCTTTAGGGCATTAGTCTACTCCCCAATACAATAAAAACCATCGAAGGTATTTGAGCCTTGATATTGTCCATTTTCATAAACATAAGCTTCCCAAACATCAAAATCGTTTATTGGTATATTTGGATATACAAAGAAAAGTCCCCATGCTTTTAAAGCCCTGCCTCCGCAAATTTGCTGCCATCTTGTTTGCCCAATAGTCTGATCCAGAGTTGCACCGGCCGAATAATAAAATTCATTAAAATTGTCTATTTGGGGTACGGACTGAATATATTTTTTATTAACTAATTCATTTATTAAAAATATTTTTGCATCTTGGCAAGATCCAGATAAAGGATAACAACTATCAAAATTTAATCCGCCAGGATAACCTCCGTTGTCATTCCTATACAATTCAAAAGCTGTTTTTAATTGTTTCATCTCCGCAACAAATTTTGCAGCTTCAGCTTTTTTTCTTGCACTCGTTAGACTAGCCAAAACGACCGTAGACAATAAACCTATTATTGAAATAACAACCAGTAACTCTATCAATGTAAAACCTTTTTGTCTTTTTGTTTTCATAAATAATTATTCTCCTAAACAATACCTGTCACCCATTGGCCACTCTATCCCATTTATAATATATGAAAATTTAGGAAAATCTTGAGTTGGAATATTTTCATAATAAAAATCAACCATGTATGATTTTAGATACCTACCACCACAAACTGTTTTATAATTTACACCTGAGTCCATAAAATCCAAGTTAGTTATCCCAGCATAATATTCCGAATCATCAAACCTACTCACTTGTGGTAATGCCGGGATGTACTTTTTATCCACCAATTCTTCTTTTAAATAGGTAGCAACGTTCTTAGAACAAACCGAGCCTGGGCCCATCCAACAGGCCATATAATCAGGCTCTCCTGGATATATTCCATTATCAGTTCTGTATAATTCTAAAGCCTTTTTGAACTGATCCATTTCTGCAAGAAATTTTGCAGCTTCAGCTTTTTTTCTTGCACTCGTTAGACTAGCCGAGACGACTGTGGATAGTAGACCGATTATAGATATAACAACTAAAAGCTCGATGAGGGTGAAACCTCTATTATTTTTTACCTTTACCTTAAACATTACTTTATCTTTCCAGACTGAATATCCTCAGCAATCCTTTTTCTTATTTCTGATAACGGTAAACCGGCTTTTCTGTACTCTGACATCGTTTGAGAAATCTCTCGAGTCCTTTGTGATACTGGTGCCGATGCAGGATAGACTGTAGTTTTAATAATAGAAAGAGTTAATAAAATACACAAGACAGCAATACCAAGCAAAATCATATTTGCTTGTTTTTCATTCTTGGCAAACCTCTTTTTAATAAGATATGCGACTATCTTAGAATCACCACTTTTTGAATAGGCTTTGCTAAAAGTTTTATTAAAACTATTTTCTTGATCAAATTCGATAGACATAAAATTATTATATCACTAAATATTTAAATAACAGTAGTGATAAACGTAATTTTTCAAATCCATACCAAAAATATTTTGTAAATCTTCAGCCGGCATAGAATTACTTCCACCACCCACATCCCCACAATTAACATTTTTATCTATAGTTGTATCAATAACCCAAACAATTTTACCCTTAGAACAGTAAAGGTTTGTTTGTTTATCTTCGCAAACAAATCCTGCGCCCTTCCTGTTCCAATAGATAACGTTATGGATATCATTATAAGGCTTTGGATTCTCATACGGACTAGGATCATCCAGAGAAGAAAGGTACGGCGAAAGTTGGTCTAAAAAGTAATTCGAATCAATATACGAGCAAAAATGTCCCCCTAATGCTTGATAGTCTGTTTTTCCTAATCCAATATAATAATATGCCGCCCACTCACAACCGTCTCCATAATTAGCTGGGTACCCTCCATGATCTGCATAATAACCCTTTAATGCAGTTATGTAAGATTTTATTGAAGCAGTTACATAAGAATTCTTTGCTCTTTGCCTAGCGGTTTGCATACCAGCCATGACTACAGTAGATAACAAACCAATTATTGAAATAACCACTAGAAGTTCTATGAGGGTGAAACCTTTACTTTTTTTCAAAAACATATTTTTCTGGTCGAACTCTACGGACATACAATGTATTATAAACTAATTTTTGGAAAACTAAACATATTACTGACCAAAACAATAATAATTGTCGTAGCCCCCACCAAGGTGCGGATAATTCGGACTTATCTGATTATTACCGACATAAAATAAATAATTTTTAAAAATAACACCACCACAATGATAAGAGGTATCGGTACCACCGAGTAATTCTTTTTTTGTAATATAACCATAATCCTCTGGAGTTACTGTGACTCTCAAATCACATACAGTTGGACACTGAGAAATATTAGGAATAGAACTTATGTATTTATTCGTGACTAATTCATCATTAAGACCCTTCCCACTAGCGCCCGGTAAATTGGTTGTCAAAGAGAGATGTGATATCTCGTCGGCTTCAGTACCTATTTGTCTATCTTCAAAAGGATACTGACCATTGTCATTCCTATACAATTCAAAAGCTGTTTTGAGTTGATTCATATCAGCAACAAATTTTGTAGCTTGAGCCTTTTTCCTTGCGCTCGTTAGACTAGCCAAGATGACTGTGGAGAGTAGGCCGATTATAGATATAACAACTAAAAGCTCTATTAGAGTAAAACCATTCTTTCTTTTATTATAAAACATGAAATTACTGTAAAATATCATAGCACAATACTGGGGTGCCTCCGACTACACCAGCAGGCCCACAAGTATCATTTGTTCCTATCACCGCTGTGCCTGGACCACTACCAGTTGGCAGAATTGAGTTACTGTCATTCACTAAAACACCACTGTCTCTTCTTTCTAGGGCTATTCCAATATGGTACCCAGAGCACACTGTATATACTGACGGATTACAATAAGTTCCATCGGAATTTACTCCGCTATATCTTAGACTAGAATCAACAGACGCTATGTATTTATTGTTTACCGCAAGTTCAGTTAATAAATTAGAAGATCCTAATATATTGGTACCCGGAGGAAACCCTCCCTTATCAGTAGCATAAAGTTGCAAAGCGCTTCTCACCTCCTGTAAGGCCCTTACTCTAGCAGCATCTCTACCCTTCTGTTTAGTATCACTAAAACCGGCCATAACAACAGAGCTCAGCATTGCAATTATAGCTATTACTACCAAAAGCTCTATCAGAGTAAAACCTTTTTCTTTTGTTTCTATTAAACCCATAACTAAAGATATTATATATATTAATTAGGAAAAAACAAAAGTAATCTTAATTAAAGATTATATTGTTCTACCTTATGTACGTATCTATCCTTTATCTCAACGTCTTCTGAAAGAAGAATAATCTCGCTATTTCCAAAATGAAATTTTGTTAAAACATCCTTCCAATCTAAATTATAGTAAGCTGCATAAATCATTTTCCCTATATCACCGTGTGATACCAAAAGAATTACATCTGATAGATTACATTTTAAATTTATAAACCTAAGAACCTCTTTCGCTCTGTTAATTAAATCTGGAAATGTTTCTGCATTAACTGGGGACAAAAAATAGGTAATGGTGTCTGTTTTTATTATTTCAGGTGAACATAACAATTCTATATCTTTTGTTGGTTTACCAGTCATAATTCCAAAATCACGTTCGATGATTAAATCTAAAACCTCTGGTTCCTCAAGAGAAAGTTTAGAAGCAACAATCCCTGCTGTTTGATATGCACGTTTTAATGGAGAAGAATATATTTTAGTTATCCCAAGATTATTTTCTTCTATGGCATTAGCTAAAGCTTCGGCCTGTCCTACTCCAATATCGGTCAGCTGTGTATCTCTGTGACCATTCAAAATGCCGAATGAATTATCTTCATCCTGTCCATGTCTTGCTATATAAATTTTAGGTAATCTAATCATCTACAATACCTTATATATTCCTGCGGAGACGGCTGGATTCGAACCAGCGGGGGCTTTTACACCCCACCTCTTTAGCAAAGAGGCACATTAGACCACTCTGACACGTCTCCATCTAACAAAAATAGATTAACATATTATGATGTATTATTCTAGTTATTTTTTATAATAATTTGGCAAAATCTATATATCTGTTAATATTAAAAAGGAAGCAAAAAAGGAGAACAAATGAAAAAAGTTGTTACACCCTTGTTTGATCTAAACGCATACAATACAAAACAGATAATTGAAATTCTAACTTGTCCTGTAAACCGTCACGCGACGAGAATAGAACACAACTGCGATGATTGGGAATTGTACAAACACCCAGAATGGTTGGTTGAACATTTCGTAAAAAACGGAGGGGCGGAAGCCTTTGCACAAAAAAGGCTAGACTTCCAACGTCTTTGCGAAGATATAGAAAATTGTTCCTTCGGTGAAGAATGTGAATTGAGCAGACTACACAGCGGATGGACACATTGTCCAGTCAAGAAAAAAGAGCGGTGTATGAAATGCCAAGAAATTCAAAAAAGCGAAAGCTAGTACCTGGTGGCATCATAAAAAGATGCCACCTTTTTTTATTTTAATTTGATATAATAATCCTAATGAAAAAAATTCTATCAATCACGGTGATACTCGGTACGATAATCATCGCTAACCAAGCATCAGCACATAATCCAAGGTTGGTTTGGGATATAAAAAATACATCCATATCCCCTATCATCATAGAAAAGCCAGAAATATCACAGGCATATTACGGAATATTAAAAAATAAACCTGAATATTACAAGATAAAAATAGATCAGCCATCTATAATATATTTTGGTTTACTTGTTCCAGATAACGGAAACGCTTCCGTTGGACTTTCAGCCAAGATGATTAAACTAAGTTCACCAGATAGTGATATAAAAATGTATCTGGACGGAAACAAAACAAACTGGGAAAGTTATTACGAAGAATTCGCTGGAGATTTCTATCTCAAAGGTCCAGAAGAAACCAAGTATGTTAAAACTGGAGAATACTTAATTGAAATCACTTCGGAAGACAACGTGGGGAAATATGTGCTAACCGTAGGGCAAGAAGAATCATTCCCACTAAACGAAGCAATGAAAACAATAATGAGTTTGCCGAAATTAAAGATTAATTTTTTCGAGGAACCAGCCTATATGCTCGCGTCTGGAATATTAGGGAAAACCATCTCTGCTCTATTCTTATTCTTACTGTTATTAGTTTTAATGAGTATGAGAAAAATCAAAGAGAAAAAATAAAAAAAACGAGGTATAAAATACCTCGTTTTTTTATTATATCTCTAGTCTCTATTATATGAGAGCTTTTTTAAGATGCTTTCTATAAACCAAAAAAAGGTAAAGACCAGAAGTGCGGCAATGAAGGCTACGGTAGCAACCTGATATAATCCGTATCCAGAAGCCATACCTATACCAGCAGAAACCCAGAGACCAGCGGCAGTAGTAAGTCCTGTGACTTTATGATCTTGAAACAAGACAAGACCAGCGCCTATAAAACCAATACCAGTAATTATAGCGGAACCTAAAAGTAAAGGGTTAGAATTTGGTACAGAAAGAGAAACTAATTCAGCAATTAATATAAAAAGAGCCGACCCAAGAGAAACCATAGCATAAGTACGTAAACCAGCACTTTTACCAGCCAATGTTCTTTCGAGCCCAAGAAGCGCTCCTAAACCAACAGCTACTGAGATTCTAATAATAATTTCAGTTAATGTTAATGTAATCATTTTATAAATTAATAACTTTTAATATAGAGATTATAACAAAAAAAATAACTTTAGTCTTCGAGGGGTTAAATATCTAACTCTGCAACCAGAGCCTTATGGTCACTTACTCCATCAAAGATCTTTACCTCACCTACATTAATCTCACTACTAACCATTACGGTATCCACAACCAAACTCAAATCCCGGCAACGATGTATTTTGGAATCAATAGTTGACACAATACCTGATGGCGTTAAATCTAGAAGCTCGTGCGCTAATGTATCATAAATATATTCTCCCCTAGAGTTATTCATGTCTGCAGTAAAAATTAAAGGTCGCGGAAGCGTTTTAATAATAGATAAAAATCTATCAAAAAAAATCCTAGATTTATTAATCTCCCTTATATCGCTCATCTCGTCTAAAACATGATCATCTAATCCGGGTGTTGAATGGTCTGCGACTGGAAAATGAGTGGTTGATACAATAACCTTTTCTTTTTTGTCATTCTCTATTTCTGCGGTAAGAATAGCATAATGATATGTAAACATGGCTTTTGGTCTATTTTTGTCTTTATTAATACTATCAAAAGTAACAAACGGTAAGACACTCCCATCCTGATCATCATATCTTAAAATAGAAGAAGCAAGAATCGGGACTTTAGAAAAAATAGCTGAGCCCTGAGTACCCTTCTCTGTATTAATCAATGGCGAATAGACAAAATTATATCCAAATTCTTTTGCAAAATTAATAGCGTTTGACTCAATAATTTCACACAAACAAAACACATCCGGTTTATGTAAATCAAAAAAGTTATGAACTAACTCTAAGTGTTTGTCCCTTTCAATATTCAAATGAGCAATCTTTATTTTCATATTTAATACAAAATATTATACCACAGCAAAAATGTATCCAATTTATGCTAAAATACAATAAATGAAATTAGATGACCAACTTACAGAAAATCTGAGAATTTTGGAAGGGCAAAAATTAGCTCTAAAAAAATTAAGTATTAAAACTGTGGAAGATTTACTGTATCACTTCCCTGTTAGATATGGTGATACATCACAAAAAAGAAATATCGCCAGTCTCTCCTCTGGAGAATCTGCAACTATTTTTGGAAAGATTTCTGGATTAAAAACCAGCAAAAGCTTTAAAAGTAAAATACCAATGTCCGAAGCTTGGATCGAAGATGAGTCTGGAAAAATAAAAGCAGTGTGGTTTCATCAACCATATATAGCAAAAATGCTCCAGGATGGTTTCTTTGTAAGAGCTGATGGAAAAGTTTCTGATAGAAAGGGTGAGTTATACATGAGCAACCCAAAGATAGAACCGGTCACAAAACTTCCAATTGGTGTCGGAGATTCTCTATTTGGTGAAGATGGTGAATCACACTCTCTATATCCAGTATACCCAGAAAGCAAAGGGGTAACTTCAAACTGGATATACCACGCAATACAAAAAATATTTCAAAGTGGAATACTGGAAACAATCACTGACCCAATACCAGAATATATTTTAAATACATATAATTTACCTACCCTTAAGACTGCGCTAGTCTGGATCCATACTCCACAAAAAAGAGATCATGCAATATCTGCAAGAAAAAGATTTGCTTTCGAAGAAGTCTTCTTTATACAACTTGAAAGAATAAAGGCTAGATTAGAATGGCAAAAGGAACCTTCTTTCATAATCAAAACTCCGCAAGATAAAATAGATGGGTTTATAAAAAGATTTCCTTTTACCGCAACCGAAGCACAAAACAAAGCTATAGAAACCTTATTCCAAGATTTTGCAAAAGGACATGCCATGTCTCGTCTACTTGAAGGAGATGTGGGTTCTGGTAAAACGGCGGTTGCTGCTGCTGCTGCATTTGGAGCTGTGACGACAAGACCTCTTGGACAAACCTTTGGTGCATTACAAGTCGCCTATATGGCACCAACTGAAATATTAGCTAAGCAACACTTCGAATCTTTCATAAAATATTTCTATTACTTAGGAATAAATATCGGACTCATCACAGGAAGTGGATGTAAAAAGTTCCCTTCAAAAGTAAATCCAAAAAGTTGGACAGATATTTCTCGTACACAACTTTTGAAATGGGTAGCGAATGGAGAAATACATATTCTCATAGGTACACATGCTCTTATACAAAAAACTGTTAAGTTTAAACATCTATCTTTTGTAGTAATAGACGAGCAACATAGATTCGGAACAGCCCAAAGACAAAAATTATTAAAAAAAGAAAAGATCGCTCCACACCTTCTCTCAATGACGGCCACTCCAATCCCCCGCACTCTCGCCCTTACCGTATACGGAGACTTAGACCTTACTCTTATAGACCAAATGCCTACTGGAAGAAAACAAATAATCACAGAAATTGTTTTAAAAAATAAAAGAGAAGAAACTTATGAAAAGATTCGTAAAGAAATGAAGGATGGCAGACAACTATATGTCATCTGCCCAAGAATAGATGAGCCAGATCCAGCCAAAGAAGCTGCTGTACTAGCAAAGTCCGTAAAAGAAGAAGCTAAGCGCTTAAAAAAAGATATTTTCCCTGAATATGAAATCGGTGTATTACATAGCAAAATGACACCAGTAGAAAAAGACAGGATAATGAAAGAATTTACAGAATATAAAACACAAATACTTTGTGCTACTTCTGTGGTTGAGGTCGGTGTGAATGTTCCTAATGCAACAATAATTATAATTGAGGGAGCAGAAAGATTTGGCCTTGCTCAACTTCACCAGCTAAGAGGGCGTGTTGTAAGAAGTAATCATCAGGCATATTGCTATGTGTTTGCAGAAGCAAAATCTGACAAAACAATAGACAGACTTAGGGCGCTTACACAAGCGAAAAATGGATTTGAACTTGCTGAATACGATTTGAAACTTCGTGGACCAGGAGAACTTTCTGGAAATAAACAATGGGGTATTTCTGATATAGGTATGGAAGCAATTAAAAATCTAAAAATGGTTGAAGCAGCTAGAGCCGAAGCAGAATACCTTCTGAAACAAGGTGACACGCTTTCAAAATATCCACTTATTTGTGAAAAAATGAAACATAGAAAAATGGAAGAAATACATTTTGAATAGCAAGAATTATTTTTTACCATTCAAAACGTTTCTTCTCATTTTTCTGAGCATCTCTAACAAATTCTCGATACCTCCACTAGGATAACCAATCCTCATAGTACTAAGAGCTCTTAATCCCATATCGCCAAAAGTTTGTTTCATTAATCTTGCAATTAGTATTAGATTGCCATCAAAATTTGATCTCAAAAAGTCTTTAAAGACATCTTCTCTACTTTGATACTTATCATCAAACTCTTTTGATATCTCTTCACACACATACTCTAAAACCCGTCTATGACCATAATAGCCATACATGAGAACTCTCTCACTAGAAGAATCAACCCCCAATATTTCATCCTCTGGGAGACCTCTCTTTTTAGCGATTTTTTGTCTTAATAGTTTATTTTCTTCAGAGTCATATACTTGTTTTTCTTTAGCTAATTCTGGAATACTCAAGAATTTTTGCAAAAATATTTTTTCCTGCCACGATACTATAGCTTCATCTAAACCAGAAAAATGACCGACGCGTATACCCTTCTCATCTTTTGTGTTTGGCGAAAAGGATCTCACACCGCCTCTATATTCATTATGTTTGATTTTCCCTTTTTCATCTTCATATAATTCCCATATACTTCTAGATTTCATGTGCAATGATTCATGAAAAGCGGTTGTCGCAAAATCTAAAAGACTCGAACGTAATTCGGAAGACAAACCAACAGCGTAATTTTTATAAACGCCATCAGAATCCGTACCAAAAAACTTTTTTAGACCTTCTGGTGGTAAAATATGATAATTCTGTATAGGGATATCAAAAGGTTCAACCCCGCATTCTTTCATCAAGCGACTCGTCTCTTCATTTATAAGATTTAATATAACAATTTCTTCTGGGGTTTTTTCTTGCTCGAGTGCATTAAGTTCCTCGGCTCTTTCTTTGGGTAACATTTCACCCTGTTTAATAAAGATATCTTTTTTATAAGACCTGTATTTATCTTTTTCTTCCTCTGGTACATTTCCAATTACTTCAAATTTAGGTAAATTTTCCATAGATTAATAATATCATACAATGTAAGGTGCTAGCAAAAACACATTGCGAAAAAGTCATTTTTAAGATAATATCTTTCATATACGCCTGTAGCTCAGCTGGTTAGAGCATCGAGCTTATACCTCGGGGGTCCCTGGTTCGAATCCAGGCAGGCGTACATCATAAAAAAACAGAGCTTCCGTAGCCCTGTTATTAAATCACTTCGTCAAACAAATAATTAGTACCGACAAAAGAACCATGATCATCCCGATGTTACTCATTTTCTTGTAATGAGGCCAGAATGAACCAAGATCACAGCACTTTGAATCACAGAAACAACCAACAAAAAGGTTAATTAGATAAAAGCGTATTTTATCTTTCAAACTTTTTGTTCCGCGATCAACGACGTTTCTGTAAAAAAAATAATCTGTGACAGATCTCGAACCTATATAGATAAGCATCAAACCAAAAATCACAGACAAAAGACAAGCGCAATGCATAAGACCTCCTTTTGTTTTCTATAAATACATTATCACCATCAAAAAATAATACAAGAAAAAAGGAGTTTAAAAACTCCTTTTTTCTTGTTATCCCAAATGTTCTATATCTTCTTTCTTCTTAGGTACAATTCCATTTGCAACCAAAAGTTTTTCAAACTCTTCCCTTTCTATTGTCTCTGTCTCTACTAATCTAGTTGCGATAGCATCAAGAGCCTTTTTATGTTCCTTGAGAATGTGTTCTGCCCTCTTCATATTTGAATCAATTATTTCAGAAACTTCTGAGTCTATAACTGCATTTACTTTGTCAGAATATTCTTTGTCGCTTACTCCTCTACCAAAAAGCGATCTGCCACCTTCCCCCTCAAGAGCTACTGGGCCAATCTTATCTGACATACCGTATTTAGTAACCATGTCTCTAGCGAGAGCGCTTGATACTTGCAAATCGTTTGATGGACCAGTAGTAAGATCATCAAAAATCATTTTTTCTGTAACATATCCAGCAAGAGTGACAGCAATATCATCCAAAAATTCTTTCCTTGATTGTAATTTTCTATCTTCAAATGGTAGGTGCAAAGTATATCCAGCAGCTCTTCCACGAGAGATTATAGAAATTTTATGTACTGGGTCTGCATAGGTAAGAAGTGAAGAAACAAGGGCGTGTCCCGCTTCGTGATACGCAGTAATTTTCTTTTCTTGTTTTGAAAGTATATGACTCTTTCTTTCTGGACCCATCATTACTTTTTCTATGGAACGGATAAGATCAAACTGAGAAACTTTTTGTCTGCTTTCTCTTGCAGCGAGTATCGCACCTTCGTTCATAAGAGAATACAGGTCTGCACCAGAAAATCCTGGAGTTCTTTCTGCAATAGTTCTAAGATTTACATCCTCAGCAAAAGGTTTTTCTTTTGAGTGGACTTTCAAAATTGCTTCTCTGTCGTTTCTATCTGGCAAATCTATAGTAACTCTTCTATCGAATCTTCCTGGCCTTAAGAGTGCAGGATCAAGTACATCTGGTCTGTTTGTAGCAGCCATAACAATAACTTTTACATTTGGTTCAAAACCATCCATTTCTACAAGTATCTGGTTTAAGGTTTGTTCTCTTTCATCATTACCTCCACCCATTCCTCCACCACGTACCCTACCCACTGCGTCTATTTCATCTATAAATATAATAGCTGGTGCTGCTACCTTTGCCATTTTAAATAAATCTCTTACACGAGAAGCGCCCACACCCACAAACATTTCTACGAATTCAGATCCAGAGATTGAAAAGAATGCTACTCCAGCTTCTCCAGCTACCGCTCTCGCTAGTAAAGTTTTTCCTGTACCAGGCGCACCCATGAGAAGAATTCCTTTGGGAATTTTTGCTCCAATATCCAAAAACTTTTTAGGATTTTTCAAGAAATCCACAACTTCAGCAAGCTCTTCTTTTGCTTCTTTCGCACCTGCAACATCTGCAAAAGTTACTCTCTGTTTTTTATCTGTCGGAAGTATCACTCTAGCTTTTGACTGTCCAAAAGACATCGCTTGCATACCAGCACCTTTCACTTGTTTTGTGAGCATCCAGATAAAGACACCGATTAAAAGTAGAGGAATTAAAAACGGAGCGAGATTTAGAAACCAAAATCCAAAACCAGTATCACTTCCTATATCAATATTTATCTTTGCCAACTTGTCTTGTGACACTTTGTAATTTGAAAGTGTTTGTGTAAGTGCGACCCCTTCCTCCTTTCTTGATTCTTTGATTATCGCTTTGGTACCAGTCGCAGTACTTGTAGCCAAATATGTAATAGAAAGACTGTCTCCTTTTACAACAATTTTTTCTACTGTTCCTAAAGATATGTCTGTTGCAAGTTGGGAAAGAGATATCTCATCTTTTTTAGGATCTCCAGTAAAAACCATTGAGTATAGAGTAGAAATGAGGAGAAGTATGAAAATTGCATTTAGTATTTTACTAAATACAGAAAGTGGACCCTTAGAAGGTTTTTTAATCATCTTTGGAAATTTTCCTTTTGGTGGAATAGGAAGTTTAGGCTTATTTAAATTATTTTTTATATTATTCATATTATGCAACATGATAGCATTTTTTGTAAAATTTATAAAGAAGTCGAAAATACTATTGACCTATAATTTATAAATAGTATATTTGAGATAGAGACAAAAAAAGGAGTACCCTATGATACAAAAAATGGAACCTTTCGAACTTGGTATGCCAAAGATTGCTTGGGCAATAACAATCGGATTAATTGGATGCTTTTTCATGAGCTGCATCGACATACCAAGATTTGAAATCTTCGTGATAGTCGCAATATGTTGCATCTTGGTGGGAGCCGCTTTCTTTGAAGAACAAAAAGATGGCGGGGTAGCAAAAAAATCAAAAACCATTGCTCTAATGATCAATTCACTGGGTCTTGGAATATCACTCGGCTGTCTAATTTTCGCACCAGGTTTCTGTTGGAAATTTTTCAGCTTAGTTTTGATGGCAATCACTGCCTGCTCCATAGTATCCCTCTACTTCGTAATAGAAGGGGTACATGAATAAAAAAGTTGGGACCGATTTATTCGGTCCTTTTTTATTTCTCAAATCTCCCCTATTCTGATACTATAATTGAGATGAGTAAATTCGCAGAAAACAGAAAAGCATATTTTAATTATGAAATCCTTGAGAAAATCACGGCCGGTATTGAATTACTTGGTTTCGAAGTGAAGGCGGTAAAGGATGGGAAAATGTCTTTAGATGGAGCGTACGCGATAATCAGAGGCTCTGAGGCTTTTCTCATTAATTCAAACATTACCCCTATTCAACCTAAGAATACGCCCGCAGACTTTGATCCTAGAAGAAATAGGAAACTTCTTCTTACCAAAAAAGAGATAAAACGTTTGGGAGATATGGAAAATCAAAAAGGATTGACAATATCTGCCCTTTCGGTGTATAATATGGGTAAGAAGCTCAAAGTAGAGCTTGGAATCGTTCGCGGTAAGAAGACTCACGACAAGCGTGAAAGTATAAAAAAACGCGAAACGGATAGAGAGATAAGAAGAACATTGAAAGAATAATATTGGGGATGATCGGCCTAGACAATTGGTCCGTTCTCTCTTGCGCAAAGTGGAGCAACCTTGTGAACTCCTAAATCTACCAAGGACTTGTAAATGCAAAAAGCTTTACACAAAAAGTAGCGGGAATTGTATCACCATTTTTTGGTGCCAAGGACCTTACTTTAGCTTACGCTTTAGCCTAAGCTACATTTCATCTACTGACTTCTGAGAGGTAGAATGAGGTGCAATATTTTCAGAATATATCACTAGCCTTCTCGTCTAGTGACGAAAATAGAGAATCGGTTTGTAAATGTTTTGTTGTTTTATAGTTTACAAACCTAAATTCGTCTTCGGACGGAAACAAATCAACTAGACTTTGTAGAAGCATTGAGTTCAATCATTTGCACCCGAGTTCGATTCTCGGCATCTCCACTAGAACAAAAATAGAATAAAAACAAAAAGGCCCTAGTTCTGCTAGGGCCTTTTTGTTAGGTTTAAAATATAGGAAAAATAGATTCTAACCTCCTCTATTCATTAGATCTATAGAGTTAGTATTATTGCTTATTTTTTCTTAAATTTAAAAACCATAAAAGTTGGTAATTTTGTTGTTCTGTTATACACCTTAGGATTATATTTTTGGGAAGACTTAACAGGCTTTGCATCTTTATAGTCAACTAATTCAAATCCACTATTTAAACCGGCTTTAATAAAAGTTTCAAAGGTAAAACCATAAAGATTGATCATTCCTAAATGACCTAAATCATTAAGCCTAGATGATTCATCAAAATAATCACCAAAAATTTCTTCCTTATCGTTTGATAAAATTTTTATACCTATTAAACCTCCCTTGGTTTGATTAATTAAATTAAAAATAGGATGTCCTGTAGAAAAACAAAAATAACCTCCCTTTTTCAAAACACGATTAACTTCCTTAAATAAAAAATTAATGTTTTTGTTATAATGTATTGCAAGACCAGAACAAACAATATCAAAATAGGAGCTCTGATATTTTAATTTTTTGCCCATATCACCCACTTCAAAAAGTGTTTTGGGGATATGCTGTTCATTCGCTAATTTAATTAACTCACTGCTAACGTCAAAACCAATCAATTTTTTATAATTTTGTTTTGATAATTTCTCAGCAAGATCTCCAAAACCACAGCCGATATCTAAGATTGTCTTTTTCTCAGCGTTTCCAATCATTTTTATAAGAGCTGGAACATCAATATCACGATTATAATCAAATCTATTCTTATTTTTTCTTCTCTCAAAATAATATTTCGCCAATTTATCGTAGGTTTCCATATCGAGGCACATTATATCACATATAAATCAATATTATCTACCCCCCAATGGCATCTCTTGTTTATAATTTGACTTTATTTTAAAGCAGTGGTATTATTACATTAGAAAAACACATTCCGTGTTTTTGTTCTAAATAAGGAGAAATTATGGGAAGTAAAAAAACCATGACCAAGCAAGAGCTTGTTGCATGGATTGCAGATGCAAGAAAAAAAGAAATCGATGAATCAGGCCCGTGCTCAAGGGGAACTTTTCTAAGGTCCCTTAGAGACGACACGGACAATCACGTCGTTTCGATTTGTAGCGAAATCTACAACTGGAAAATCAGAGCCGAAGATGATACCGGCCTCACCATCGAAAAAATGGATGAGAATGACGACCAACAAGTGGCTCAACAGGCAGTCGACAAACTTTTGGTTATCTTCGCCGCCGAAATCAGCAGACTCAGCAGAGGCTAATCACCTCCCCCTTCAAACCGGACCACTTTACAAGCGGGCCGGTTTTTTCATATCAAACCATTAAATTTACAAAATGTAATGTTGACCCGTTTGTATATTTTTGAGATTCTTAATAAGGACCAAAGGAAACTATTTCAAACCTAAACAAAAGGAAAATTGATATGAAAGAGATGCCTTTAGAAGAGTTCACTGACTGGGTAGCTGGCCACGTTTCCGGAGATACAGATGGTAAAAGGAAACGTGATCTCCTGAAACTAATCAAGCAAGAACCGCTTGAAGCAAAAAGAGCAATATCTAACCAACTGCATGGATGGGTGATATCTGCTAAAACAGAAACTGGTGAACTAGTAGCTATTAAAGATATGTCCGCAACATCGGAAGCGATTTTTAATAAATTAAACGAAGTACTGACTAAACAGTTTGGAGACATCGCGGCTTAACCAGCCTCAACCATAACCAGAGCGATTCATGAACGCTCTGGTTTTTCTTTTATAAAAAATGTTAAAATACTCACATGTCACAAAAAAGAAAAATACTTTTGCTAGCAATCTTTGTAATCTGTCTAATATCTATTAGTCTACTAGTCAAATGCAACAACCAAACATTGCTTAGCTTTGATTACTTCATAAATATCTATTTTAATAATATACAGTCCCCCACCTTGAATTCTCTGATGCTTTCTATTACAAAAGTCTGTAATATCCCAGAATCAATCATAATTTTTATAATTTTTTCAATCTTCCTAATCTTAAAAAAGAAAAAACAATTATTTTATTTATTTACAACTTTTACAGCGCTGGGAACATTACTGCCTTTTATAATAAAACCCCTAATTGAAAGAATAAGACCTCTAAGTAATCTGCTCCTAGAGACAGATTACAGCTTCCCTAGCGGACATGCCACAATAGCTACTGTTTTTCTCATTTCTTCAATTGTTATAATCGCTCCCTTAATAAAAAACAGTTTTTCAAGAAAAATCTTTATCCTCTGTACTTCGATAATATTTCCCCTGGTAATTATAAGCAGAGTATATCTCTCAGTTCACTGGTTTTCTGATGTTTTGGCTGGTATTCTACTTGGCTCAATCTGTTATATATTAGCTAGTTTTGTATGTTGCCTTAAAAAGAAAAATATGCTATAAATATAGGCGTAATACATTATTTCCAATACTTTGAATATAAGAGTTAGAATAAATCAGCAAATAAGGGCAACGGAACTCAGAGTAATAACCGATGACGGTCAAAACCTCGGCGTTCTGTCTATTGGCGAAGCTTTGAAAAAAGCTCAAGAAATGAATTTGGACTTGATAGAGATATCTCCAAATGCAGTTCCACCAGTTGCAAAAATAATGGATTATGGTAAATTTCAATACACTGAGAAGAAGAAGCTAAAGGAAACTAAATCCAAGATTCAAAACATTGAGATTAAGAGTGTCCAGGTGAAAATAGGTACGGATGAACACGATCTCCTACTAAAAGCCGGTAAAGCTTCTGAATGGCTTAAGGAAGGCCATAGAGTTAAGCTTAATCTTTTCCTCGCTGGTAGAGCAAAATATTTAAATCAGGCTTTCTTAAATGAAAGAATGGAAAGAATGTTAAAACTCATCACTGAAGAATATAAGGTGGCAGAACCTTCAACAAAAGGTCCGAAAGGTTTGACAATAGTGATAGAAAAAGCAAATAAAAAATCATAATTTAATTATTAATATGAAAACAAACAAATCATTTTCAAAAAGATTGAAAGTAACAAAAAATGGTAAGATCGTCGGCAGAAAAGCTGGACAAAACCATTTCAACGCAAAGGAAAGTAGAGGTTCACAATTAAACAAAAAGAGGGCCGTTACAATCAAATTTACTAGCAAAGCGAAAGCAAGATTTTTGGCAGGAAAATTCTAAACTAATTTAATAATACAATGACAAGAGTTAAAAGAGGTGTAACAAAGAACAAGACAAGAAAGAATGTTCTTAAGCAAACAAAAGGCTTCAGACTAAATAGAAGGAGCAAAGAAGCTGCAGCTACAGAAGCTATCATGCACGCTGGTGCAAATGCTTTCGCTCACAGAAGAGATAAGAAGGGTGTAGCTAGAAGACTCTGGAATGTACAAATAAATGCAATCCTTAGAGAAAATGGCTCAACATACAGCAAATTCATAGGAGCACTTACAAAACAAAAAATAGAAATCGACAGAAAAATCCTTGCAACTCTTGCAAACGAAAATCCTGAAGTTTTCCTTAAAATCTTAGCTAAAGCAAAGTAGGTAGAAAGTAAAAAGTTTTTAAAGTCCACAAAATAAAACACAAAAGGCCGGTTCGCTTCGCGAACCGGCCTTTTGTATTTATTGATTAAAAGATAAATTATCTCTTTATATTCCCCCTACATAATGCTATGATTAATTTGTTATAAACATAATTTATCTTAAAAATGAACGATAAAAAAACAAGAGAATACTTCTTCCTATCAGGACTTCCCCGCTCTGGCTCCACCCTACTTTGTAATGTCCTATCTCAAAACCCAGATTTCTATGTCACCCCTACAAGTAGCATTATAGGTCTTATGAGAAATACAAAAAACATGTGGAGTCAGATGCCTTCCATAAAAGCTTCCGACCACATAGATGACAAAGTGTCTTCTATTAGAATAATGCGCGGGATGTTTGAGGGCTACTTTTCAAATACAGACAAAAAATATTGTGTAGATAAATCTCGTGGTTGGTGTGGAAATATAGAAATGGCAGAAGAAATCCTTGGTCATCCTGTTAAATTACTTGTAACGGTGAGAGATATCAGAGAAGTCTTGGCCAGCTTTGAATCTTTGTGGAGAAAAAATACAGGACACAGAGCAATACCACAAGAAATGGGAAACCCAGATAAATTTAATACTATTGAAGGCAGACTTGAAGTATTTATGGACTCAAAAGAAGTTGTGGGTAGCGCATACAATCAAATGCGTGATGCTGTACACAAAGGCTATGCCAAGCAAATGCTTTTTGTAGACTTTGAATCTTTTACTCATAGTCCTGAAAAAGTTATGAATAAAATATATGATTTTCTAGAGATTCCTAGATATAAACATGACTTCAATAATGTAAAACAAGTCGTATTTGAGAAAGATGAATACCACGGATTTGATGACTTACATACGATAAGGGCTGTAATTACACCGGTACTACCAAAATGGCCCATACTTATAGGAGAGGCTGCTGCAAAAAAATATGAGCATTTAAACTTTTGGACAAAAAGAGAATTAAAATTAAATACAACTTTAGAATAAAAATCTTTCAGGGTTAATATTCTTAATTAAAAATCGCACTCTCGTGCGATTTTTTTGCAAATCCGAAATTTTAAAATAAATTACAATGTTTTAGTTATACAACGAACGCCGTAGCCAGCAGCTTTATCCGACTGATCTGAGTATGGAGCAGCATAATAGTATCCCTGGCCACTATCAAATATCCCGAATGCTCTAGCGTATTCAGCACTCACTTCAGTACCAGACCAAAAATATCTACCTGGAAAAGAAGGTTCGTGCATGGCTCCCCAGTCACCATCCTTAGGCAACCTCCAAGCATGCCCGCCTTCTGATAAATTATTACAGAACAAAATAGCATCATTCCAATTTCCGCTACCTGTAGCGTTTGACCATATCTGATGAGATGTTTTAAATTCACCAACAAAAGGATAACCACTAAAATAAAATCCACCATAGCCATCGTCATAAAAATTACTAGGACCAAATCCAACCCCATTAGCAACATTCGCTGCATCTGGCATCACCACATTCCCAGGTATACCCATAATAGTGGTACCAGTGGCAATAATATCTGGAGAAATACTAGGTATAGCAGTATATACTTCCAGCAAGGTGCGCATAGAGTTTGCTGGAGATAGTAGTGTTGAAATAGACAACTTTTCATCTGTACTTGTAGAATAAGTATTATTCTGAATTTTATTAAACAGATGGTCCAATGTTACCATGGTAGGAGTTGGAGCTTCTGTAGGTGCTAGGTTACCAGCTGAAGCTATAAGTCTAGCTGCGATAAAAGTAGATATCGTATATAAAGATATTGTGCGGATTTTAGGTATGTATGATTTTAATTTGTTTTTCATAGATGTGTAGATTAGTGGACGCAACCAACACCAAGAACGTCCGTCTTCATATAATTATATGCATTGACGGAAAAACCTGAGTCGTAGCTATAGATGCCATAAGCATGAGTGGGATTGATAAAACCCTCTGTACCTGACCAATAAATTGTATATGATGAAAATGGACTATTAACTAGCCCCTCTAGCTCTGCCCTCTTCGGCAACCTCCAAGCATGTCCACCTTCTGATAGATTATTACAAAACAGAATGGCTTCACTCCATGTACCTGAAGATTTAGCTACTGACCAAGCACTAATTTCATCCGAGGCCACCGCAGCAGCAGAAAGTGTCCCTACCAAACTTCCATTGGGACCAAAGTGTGTACCTGAAGCCACTTGATTTATTGTAGGAATGTATAGAGCACCTTGTACACCCATAAGAGAATGTGTTGAATCTATCAAGTTCGCCTGCCTAGCTATATCCGGTATAGCATCATATATGCTTTCCAGAGTAGAAAATGTAGAAGCTGGTGAGGTAGTAGTAGATACTGGGTGAGAAGAAGTTGTGTATGAATTATTTGTAATTTTCTCATATAAGTCACCTAATGTAACCATTGTTGATGTGGTTGGGGTACTGTCTGGCATAAGAGTACCTGCAAATACTACAAGCTTAGCTACAATGAAAGTAGATATGGTGTATATGGATATTTTCTTTATTTTAGAAAAATACTTAGAGATTTTCTGTGACATGTGTATATTATATAGTTTTTGAAAGTGAGATGCAATGGATTTTGGGGTGTGGATAAGTGTTAGTGAGTATACAATATAAGTATTTAGTATATGATCTTAAGAGAAAACAAGAAACAGGTTTTCTGTCTTTGCTAGGAGGTCTGCCGACGTGGCAATCCAGAGATGGTTTGCTTCGCTTTGCTCGCAAAGACAGATACCGAAATGAACCATGGTTCATTTTGATAAAGCAAAGACGGGGTTTCGCGGAGCGAAACCCCTCTGTGTTTTTAGAATTTTCGTAGTCGAGGAGAGACCTTTTTGAAGATTCCCTCCTGAGCCAGCCTAAAGCAGGCAAGACGGGCAGGCAAGGTCTCACCTCGACCCCTTCTTAGATTATCCCCTCTTTTGTTAAATAATCTAAAACTTTTTTTACAGAATCTTTGATATTCAAAATATCGGTATCAATCACAAGATGCGGATTTTCTGGAACTTCATACGGATCTGAAATACCAGTAAAATTTTTAATCTCTCCTGCGAGAGCTTTTTTATAGAGTCCTTTTGTATCCCTTTTGATACATGTCTCAACAGAAGCATTTACATGTATCTCTATAAATTTTTTAGAAAGATTACGCGCGAAATCTCTCTGGTGTTTATATGGACTTATAAAAGAAGAAATGACGATGACCCCATGTTTTTCTAAAAGAGAGCTAGTAAAGGCAGATATTTTAATATTCAAATCTCTGCCTTCTTTATTAAAACCTAGTTTATTTTCAAAATGCTCTCTTAAAATATCTCCATCGAGCCTTTGTGCTGAAATACCTTTTTTATTCAAAATTTCATGAAGAGAATCCCCTATCGTGCTTTTGCCAGAACCAGAAAGACCAGTGAGCCAAAGAACTGCTCCACTCTTTTTCTTAATTTTTTTGCTGTTTTTTTTAATTTTATTTTTCATCTTTTTTACCTAAAATAATACCCGCTCCAATAGTATCATAAGTAATATCGTCTATCAGAATAAAACTTCCCATATTTTTATTCTTTGCGTAAGTATCAAAAAATATGTCAGAGTTTAATTTTATACTAGCCTTACCCACATCATTTTGATTCAAAATACCTACTTTTTCAATTTTTTGTGTGGTATTCATATCAATAGAGTACTCAATATTCTGAACGGTACCACGAACATCTTTAGTGTTATTTTTCAAAATAATATCTCTTCCCTCTTTTAAGGACTTCTCATCAAACCAGAACAAAATTACATCCAAATTATTCGACTGAACTATAGAATTATCTGCCCCAATTATTATATCCCCGCGACTAATATCTAGTTTATCATTTACAGACACTGCTATAGATTGGCCCTTTGAAGCCGTCTCCACTTTATCAAAACCTATATATATCTCTTTTATACTAGTCTTTTTTCCAGAAGGCACAATTGTGACTTTATCGCCAACATTTAATACTCCAGCCTCAACCTTACCTGCATAACCCCTAAAATTAGAATCATTTAATACACACTGAACTGGCAACCTAAAATCTTCACTGCCCAAATCTTCAGAAAAAGAAAATGTTTCTAAAACACTGAGTAGTGTTGGCCCCTCATACCAATTCATTCTTTCTCCACGGGCTACTACCATATCTCCATACTTAGCAGACATAGGGATAAAAATACAATTAGATACATTAAGCTTTGTAGAATAATCTTCCAATTCGCTTTTTACTTTTTCAAAAATTTCTTGCTTAAAACCCATAAGGTCCATTTTGTTCAATGCAAAAATAATATTTTTTACCCCCAACATTGAGGCAATGAAAAAATGTCTCTTGGATTGTATTGAAACACCCAAATTCATATCTATCATAATAACCACAGCATCTGCACGAGACACTCCGGTGATCATATTTCTTGTATATTGCTCGTGCCCAGGAACATCTACCAACAAAAATTTTCTGTGAGTACGAGAAAAATGTTTGTAAGCCACATCAATAGTAATACCCTGTTCCCTTTCAGCTTCCAGACCGTCTGTAACATAAGCGAGATTATCTACCACCACGTCTTCTGATTCATAATCTTTCTTGAGAGTTTTCAAAACATCTTGATAAATAGAATCACAATCATACAAAAGACGCCCTAGTAGAGTAGATTTTCCATCATCCACACTCCCCGAAGTTGCAACAATAACAAATTCTTTATTTTCCATAATATATTTTTTTAAAAATACCCCTGTTTCTTTTTACTTTCCATACTTGAACCGTTGTCTATTGCTCTTGTCTGTCTTTCAGAAAAACGAGTCAAACGTATTTCTTCAATAATTTCATCTAGATTACCAGCTTTAGAAATAATAGCACCTGTTGAAGGAGAACAGCCCAGAGTTCTGAATCTACTCCAATCTTCAAATATCTCTTCCCCTTCTTTTGGTATATTAAATTCGTCTACTCTTATAAACACCCCATTTCTTTTTAGCATTTTTCTTTTTTGTGCAAAATACAAAGGCACAATAGAAATATTTTCTTGTTTTATATAAGTCCAAATATCTAGCTCTGTCCAATTTGATAGTGGAAAAATCCTCATGGTTTCCCCTTGTTTTATTTTTGTATTATACAAATTCCAAAGCTCAGGTCTCTGTTTTTTAGGATTCCAGACATTGTTTACATCCCTAAAAGAAAAAATCCTTTCTTTAGCTCTTGATTTTTCTTCGTCGCGTCTACCACCACCAAAAGCAGCATCAAAATTAAATTCTTTAATTGCATCTAAAAGAGCCTTTGTTTTTTTGTGATATATATATTCGTCTGTATTGGCCTCTTCTGGTTTAAAAGATTTTGCCTGCTCTGATTCATTTTTACGAACAATAAGATTAAGAGAAAGCTCTTTTGCAATATTATTCCTAAAATCAATCATTTCTTTAAATTTATATCCGGTATCAACATGAAGTAATGGTATAGGTATCTTAGTAGGAGCAAACGCCTTTCTCATTAGATGTAATAGCACTGAGGAATCTTTACCAATTGAATACATCATCACTGGATTTTTGAAAGTGGCCACAGCTTCCCTTATAATATGTATGCTTTCGGATTCAAGCACCTCTAGATGATTCAGCTTTATCATAAAATAAAGCATAACATAAAATCCATTAAAAAAAAGACGCGATTCTTTTCAAGAATCGCGTCGTACCAGCCTAATCTTTGCCCAATTTGAACATCTTAGCAAAGAGAAAGTGATATGCGTAGTAAATAAGCGTATTTATAATCCCCCAGATAACTGCAGCGCCAAATGGGCCACACGAATCGACCAGTGGTTTAACCCCGAGCCAGAAGAACAGTGTTGTAAAAAAAATTACGACACAACGGTAAACGATACCACTTACAATAAGTCTGTGACTTCTTATTTTTCTCATAAAATCCCCTTTTTTTGAAAAGAACTCCCTATCCAAAATACATTATTCTAGATATTCTTTTTATAACACAAAAACACAAAATTTGCTATTTAATTATCTAGCAGAATCTAGTTGTAGACTTAGTAAAAAAATCCCTATCTGGTGCAACGGACATGAAATGTCCAATTTTTATAAGCAGTCCAGCTGTAAGCTTCAGTGTAATTAGCAAAAACTGAACCTAAAAAAGCTTTGTCATAGCCATCATAAGGGTCTACCCCATAATCTGTACCAGACCACACATTCACATATTGACCGAAACCATTAACTGGTTCTGACAAACCTTGAACTATTTCGTTCGCCTTCGGCAACCTCCAAGCATGTCCACCTTCTGATAGATTATTACAAAAAACCAATGCGTTATTCCAGTTAGCTGTTGTTGAAGCATTTGACCATATATTAGTTGGCGTGCTAATCGTTCCTGTTTGATAATTATAAGGCATATCCCCAAACTGCACTCCGTACTGCACCGTATTCGCCGTCGGTATAATCACATTCCCCGGTATGCCCATAATAGTAGTACCGGTAGCAATAGTATCTGGAGAGATACTAGGTATAGCAGTATATACTTCCAACAATGTACGCATAGAGTTTGCTGGAGATAATAATGTAGAAATAGAAAGTTTTGGTTCATCACCAAAATAATAATAATTATCCTGAATTTTATTAAACAAATGATCCAAGGTCACCATAGTAGGGGCTGGTGCTTCTGATGGAGCTAAGTTACCGGCTGAAGCTATAAGTCTAGCTGCGATAAAAGTAGATATCGTATATAAAGATATTGTGCGTATTTTAGGTATGTATGATTTTAATTTGTTTTTCATAGATATAAAAATTAGTGGACGCAGCGGATGAGAAAACTTTGACCCTTACTGCCAGAAAAACTGTACACGTGGTTGTAATTAATATCAGTATAATAAATACCGTAGTAAGCCTCGTTTGTAGGATTATTATCGGACTCAACACCTGACCAATAAGCAGAGTTCGATGCAAAATCATGATCTACATAAGAAGGGTTGCTTTTAAATTGTTCTTCCAAAGCAAATGCTAGTTCTGCTATTTTCGGCAACCTCCAATTCGCACCATCTTCTGCCAAATTATTACAAAATAGAATAGCTCCACCCCAAGTACCCGTAGACTTAGCTACTGACCAAGCACTAATGGTATCTGGAAGAACAGGAGCGGTGACAGGAAGAGTACCAATAGTTTCTCCATTAGCATTAGGTCCAAATACTGTACCTGTAGCAACCTGAGAAGCAGAAGGAATAGAAAGAGTGCCCTGTATTCCCATAATAGAGGTATTTGAAAGGATAGATGCCGCATTACCAGATATGTCAGGTATAGCATTATATATGCTTTCTAGAGTAGAGAATGTAGAAGCTGGTGAAGTAGTGGTAGATACTGGATGAGAAGAAGCGGTATATGAGTTATTTGTGATTTTCTCATATAAATCACCTAGCGTAACCATTGTTGAAGTGGTTGGAGTACTTTCTGGTATAAGATTGCCTGCAAATACTACGAGCTTAGCTACAATGAAAGCAGATATTGTGTATATAGATATTTTCTTTATTTTAGAAAGAGACTTAGAGATTTTCTGTGACATGTGTATATTACATAGTTTTTGAGAGTGGGATGCAATGGATTTGGGGGTGTGGATAAGCGTTAGTGAGTATACAGTATAAGTATTTAGTATATGATCTTAAGAGAAACAAGAAACAGGTTTCCTGTCTTTGCTAGGAGGTCTGCCGACGTAGCAATCCAGAGATGGTTTGCTTCGCTTTGCTCGCAAAGACAGATACCGAAATGAACCATGGTTCATTTCGATAAAGCAAAGACGGGGTTTGGGCTATGCCCAAACCCCGTCTTTGTTTATTCCCTTACGCTCTGTATACCATATACTGTATACAATATACTAAATACTAATCTCCACCTCTTGTTTATACTCCGGATTCACAGCGGAAACATTAAGATCATCTCTAAGACGCTGAACTAAGAAAAGCGAAGACTTCGGCTCACCCATTACCACAAATACTTTCTTTAATTTTTCTTGTTCTGCAGCTTTTTCCACAAAAGCAGTTAGGTGATCTGAATCTTTATGCGAAGAATACCCAGTAATCGTATCCACTCTAGCTTTCACCTTAATATTTTCTCCGTAAATCTGGACCTCCTTTAATCCATCCTGAAGTTTCCTACCAAGAGTACCGATAGACTGATATCCCACAAGAAGAATCGTTGCATCTTTGTTCCCAACATTGTCCTTTTCATGATGAATAATTCTTCCACCAGTCGACATACCTGAACCAGCAATAATTATTTTAGGATTTGGAGTATTATCGATTCTTTCTGATTCGTCTGCTCTAACTGTAAACTTAAGTTTTGGAAATTTAAATACATCATCCCCAGCTTTCATTTCATCTAGTACGCTCTGTTTAAGGTTCTTAGATTCTTCATATACTTTTGTAATTTTACTCGCCAAAGGAGAATCCATAAAAACAGGAATCTGAGGAATAATTCCGTTTTCAAAAAAATCATTCATCTCATAAAGAATCATCTGACTTCTTTCAAGAGAAAATGCTGGAATAATAAGAACTTTTTTATTTTTTATTGTATCTAAAATAGCCTGTTTTAATTTCTCTTTTCTTACATCTTTTGGTTCATGATTTCTGTCTCCATATACACTCTCCATTACGATATAATCTGCATCTGTAATTTCTTCTGTATCATTCAACAAAAGTGATGGCGAATTACCAAGATCTCCAGTAAATACAATCTTGCCCTTACTACTCTTTACCTCAATCATCGCAGACCCCAAGATATGCCCAGAATCCTTCATATAAATAGATATTTCACTGTTTAAAGAAAAATCTGTATGGTATTCAAGCGTCTGCCAAAGCGACATGGCTTTCTCCATATCTTTCCTTTCCCACATTGGTAAGACTCCTTTCTTTCTAGAATCAGCATCTATAATCCTAAGAGAGTCTTCTAAAAGAAAGCCCGCAATTTCTTTCGTCTCTGGTGTGCTGATTATCTTTCCATTAAAACCATCTTTTACTAATTTACGAATTCTTCCTATGTGGTCTATATGTGCATGAGTGACCAAGAGATAGCCCAATGTAGAAGGATCATAAGGAAATGGATCACGATTAAAACTCTCTGCGATATCTGAACCCTGCATCATTCCGCAATCAACAACAAACTTCAAGCTATCTGTTTCTACTAAAAAATTAGCACCAGTTACCGAACCCGTTCCTCCATAAAAAGTTAATTTCATTTTAATTAATATTATTCCCAACACTAATAACAGCTGGTTCTTTCTCTGGTTTCTTTGTTTTTATAAAAAGAAAATACGCAAACATACCACCAATAGAATCATTTATTATATCCCCTATTGTATCAGGCCAATATCCCCTATCTGTCATATCCGTAATACCTCCCAAAAGCTCAAACACCTCCCAAGAAATTCCTACAAAAAAAATTGCAAAAACTACCACCCCAAGAGCTTTCATACGAAAAGTTTTTATAACTTTCAAATGCATAAAATGTGCCCATAGCCAAAGAGTTGTAAGTCCAATCCAAGCACCTCCAAGCATGTGTACAGGGATATCAAACCATCTGTAAGTCCAATACCAATAAAACTGACCACCTAGATAATTTAAAACAGAAATTAATACAAGGACTAAAGATGAGCTGTAAAGTATATACTCTTTTTTCATAAAAACATTATAGCATCTAGTTTAATAATTTATAAGCTTCTATAACAACAAAACCCGCTCCGAAGAGCGGGTTTTCTATAAGGATTACTTGAAGTAGCATTACCCTAGAATTATCTAGGTGGGTGTCCTCGATGATGCACCAAGGTGTATCAAAAGTTAGACTCCCTGAAAAAAATTTAATCGGATAATGCTCCCCTAATAATCCTACTTTAATTATACTCTCCTTTTATAAAGTCAACAATATAAAATGAAAAGAAATTGAAAAAGACTGGATTTGCTTAGCAAATCCAGTCTTTTTCTTTTACACTTTTATATCCACAAACTATTTGTGAGCTATATCGTTCTTCAACTTCTCAATATACTTAGCTGCAGCATCTTGACCACCAAGACCAAATGCCAAACCAACAGCCAAAGAAATAGCGATAATGATACCTTGTAGTAAAGGACCAACTATTTGAGCTAGAGAATCAAATTGAGCAACTACAGCGAAGATAGCGAGAAGCCAAACAGCTCCTTTTGCTATATTACCAGCAAAATTTGCTGATCTGCTATTTGCAGCTTTAGCACTTGCTACAACAACCTTCTGCATAGCTTCTGCGATAATCGCAGCAACTACTATGATAATAGCAGCGACGATAACCTTTGGGAGGAAGCTTAGTACATCTCCTGTTAAGAAAGCTGTAACAGCTTGAAGTCCAAGTATATCGAATGAAACTACTAGGAATACAACGATAAAGAACCATTTAACTAAAGCACCGATAAAAGCACCGACATCTAGCTTGATGCCAGACTTTTCTACAAACTTATCAGCACCAGCAGCCTTCAAAGCATTATCAACCTTAGTAAGTTTAATAAGCTGAGCAACAAGTTTACCAAGTATAGCTCCGATGACTACACCTATAAGAGCTATAATAATAGCTACGATAAGTTTTGGAGTAAAATTAATAACACCTGCCCACATATTTGAAGCTGAAACGCTTAAGCTATCACCTAATTCAACTAAATTCATTTATTTTTTTATTTAAATATTAATAACTAATAATAATCAAACGACCTTAATTTACCCTGTAATTATATCATCTTATTTAAAATAATTACAAACAGAAAGTTAATAACAAAATAAAGGCTTTTTAAGCCTTTATTTTGTCTAATAACACCTCATGTGGGTAATCCAGAATATCTCTTACAAGTTTGTCATACATTTGAAGCCTGTATTGATAATCTAACACTTCAAAATATGCGTAGGTAAGTTCCTTACCAATCTCCGATTCAATGTTTTTGATAGTTTTATCTAATACATTCTTACTTATCCTATCCCCCACCACCAAAATATCTACTCTACTTTGTGGATCCTGGATAAAGACACCAGAAACAACAACAAGTTTTAATTTACCAGCCTTAGCTAATCTTTTTACTATATCCCCACCATCAAGAGATTGAGTATTCATCAAAAGCTGCTTGAGAGCAGACATGTAAGTAAACTCTGTATTTAAAATAAAGCCATGAGATTTCTTTTTGTTTTCTGTAATCTTTCCGTGATTCTTCTTTATAATTATTTTAGAAAAATCTCTTCTTTTTACTAATCCAGCTTTTTCTAAAACATTAACCTCGCTCCTTACTTTTGAGGTAGAAACTTTAGACCTTTCACAAATCAAATCCAAATCAAAAACCTCTTCTGAATTGAATAGGAAAAGACGCATAATCTTTACTCTCTCTTGGCTACCAAATAATATATTTAATGCTGACATATTTGCTAATTAGTTATTAAAAGCATTATATACTATCTAAAAGCATAAGAAAAGGCGGGTTTTGCTTTAAGCAAAACCCGCCTTTTCCCTAATATTCAATATATTATTTAAGTGTAACCTTACCTCCTGCAGCTTCTACAGCTTTCTTCAAAGCTTCTGCTTCTTCCTTCTTCATTTCTTCCTTAAGAACTGAAGGAACACCGTCTACGAGGTCCTTAGCTTCTTTAAGTCCAAGAGCCAAAGCTTCTTTTACAGCTTTGATAACAGCTATTTTCTGAGCACCTGCATCTGTAAGCTCAACTTTGAAAGTTGACTTCTCTTCTGCAGCTTCAACAGCAACAGCTGGACCAGCGACAGCAACAGCTGCAGCTGAAACACCAAACTTAGCTTCAAGAGTTTTTACAAGCTCATGAAGATCCAAAACTGACATCTTTTCTATAGTCTCAACTAAATCTTTAAATTTAGCAGGAACTTCTACTTTTACTTCTTCCATAATTTTTAATTAATTAATTGATAAGTTAAATTGTTAGGCAGTCTTTGTCTTAGCAATTTGATCCAAAACAACAGCGAATCTCTGTATTGGAGAATTGATAAGATTAACAAACTGAGCATACAAAGTCTTTTGTGAAGGAATAGCAGCAATTGCTGTCATTTCTTCTAGAGTCATATATCTTCCTTCAAAAACACCTCCGACAATTTTTACATTGCCCTTGTATTTATTTTGGAAAGTAAAAAACTCTCTCGCTGGACCAGTAAGATCCTCACCATAAACCATAGCAAGTTCACCTACGAATTCTGGCATAGTACCAGTGATTCCAGCTTCATTAAGAGCTCTCTTTGCAAGAGTCTTTTTTACAACTAAATATCCAATGCCTTCTTTTCTAAGAGCTTTTCTCATAGCCATATCATCTGCAACAATCAAATTATGAAAGTTTGCAAATACAATAGACTTAGAACCCTTGATGGCTTTGGCTATTTCTTCTACTAATTCTGCTTTTTTTGCTTTTGTAATCGGCATAATTTTTTGTTTTAAAAATAAAAATCGACCTTCTTATAAAAGGCCTCTAACACTAGAGTTTGACCTCGGCAGGATTTCTACCCAAATCTTGGGAACCTGCTGTCTTAAGCCTTTATGTGTATATAATACAGCATTTTCTTAAAAATGCAAATAAAAAAGCACCCTTTGAAATCGGGTGCTTTGAGTAGCAAAAGCTACATGAGCGGTTTTTTGAGATAGAGATCCATATCGTCCACCAGTTCACATAAATGTTCTACGTGATCATTTTTACTTTCTTCCACAATTTTCTTCTGCAAAGATAATGGCATGCAGTCATCCCCAAGTACTGAAGCCAAAGCGACAGCAACAGCAAGATTAACCTCATCATTTACAAAACCATAAAACGAGAAAATTGTTCCCCAATTATCTCTGACCGCACAATCATTAAAGTTTACAGTCTCGGAACTCAAAATTTCAGCATAGTTCTGGCAACGAGTCATAAAACGCGAAGCCTGATCTACGATCGGGATATCCCCAACGAGATAAGTGATAACATTTTTGCCCCATCGGTTAACAACACACAAATAACCACCAGGCTGCCCACGACCGTCGATTTTCGAAGCCATGGGAAAAATCTTTTCAGCCATGTCTATGACATTATGTATTGCAGTTTTCGGAATTATATCTTTTTTATCCACCTTATTCTCCTTTGTTAACGTTCAACATACCTGAAACTAACTAAATTCTAAAATAACACTACATTAAGACAACAAGGGTGTCAAACAAAAAACACCCATCTTTCGATGAGTGTTTTTTGTTTAAATTACTTTCTCTTTCCAACCTTTCTTCTAGAAACGATAAGATAATTTGAGTATTTCTTAGGTGTTCTTGATTTCTGGCCCTTTCCGACTGGTTTACCCCAAAGAGTTTTCGCTCTCTTTAGACCTCTACCCTGCCTACCTTCACCTCCACCGTATGGGTGGTCGCAAGGGTTCATAACAGATCCTCTGACTGTAGGTCTTATACCCATATGTCTAGATTTACCTGCTTTACCGACATTTACAAGCCATTGTTCATCGTTTGAAGCTCTACCAATACAAGCCCAAGCTCCTTCTGGTATCTTTCTTACTTCTGTTGAAGGAAGTTTGATGTGTGCATAACCTGCATCATTTGCAATGATTTGACCGCAGTTACCTGCTGATCTACAAAGCTTTGCTCCACCATTTTTCTTTATTTCAACATTGTAAACGAAAGTACCTACTGGAATTTTGCTTAATGGAACTCTGTTACCTGTCTTTATTTCACCTGTTTCAGATACAATCATCTGATCTCCTACTCCTAAGTCTTTTGGTAAAAGAATATATCTCTTTTCACCATCAGCATATGAGACAAGACCGATGAAACCTGTTCTATAAGGATCGTATTCAACTGAAAGAATTTTTGCAGGAATATCTTTTTTGTTGTACATAAAGTCTACTTCTCTGAAGAGCTTCTTGTTACCTCCCCCTTTATGTCTAACTGTGATTCTTCCTCTGTTATTTCTTCCTACATGTCTCTTGTATCCTTTCGTAAGGGATTTTTCTGGAGTACTTGTGGTTAATACGCCCCTGTAAGATACAGTGGTCATATTTCTTCTTGACGGTGATGTTGGTTTATATGATTTCATGTGAGTATAATTATATAAATGCTATTTTCTCCCCCTTCTTCAAAAAGACGACCGCTTTTTTGACTCCTGATTTAGTTCCCATCTTTCCTCTTGAAAAAGTTTTCTTTGATGGAAGATTTACAATGTTTACTTTTACTGGATTTACTTTGTAAATTTCTCTGACAGCTTTTGCAACGCTTATTTTTGTTGCCTTAGAAGCTACTTCAAAAGTATAAACATTTTCTGATTCTGATTTTATACCTGATTTCTCTGTTATTCTTGGCTTTTTTATAATAGCCTTATAATCTGTATTATTCATATTATTTAGCTTTAGCCATTTTATTTTCAATAAATTTGATCGACTCTTCTGGATTTTCGATAACCAAATATTTTATGTTCATCAAATCTACAGGATTGATATTTCTCAATTCATCTACAGTAATATTTCCTAGGTTTGCGAAACTCTTTTCAAACACAGGGTTCTTGCTTGCTGTTGCAAGGATAGCGCTATTATTCTTTTTTGTAAGAATAGTTTTTGCTACTTTGCTTAGGTTCTTAAGAATAGCAATAGCTTCTGTTGTTTTTGGTTTCTCAATTTCGAATCTGTCTACAAAAACTATTTCATTATCTCTAAATTTCTTTGAAAGAATAGTGAAAAGTGCTTTTGCTTTCATCTTCTTGTTGATCTTTCTTCCATAGTTCTTTAATCCGTTTGGACCATGAGCAATACCTCCACCAACCCAAATAGGTGATCTTGATGAACCGTGTCTTGCTCTACCTGTACCTTTTTGTCTCCAAGGTTTCTTACCTCCCCCTCTTACTTCACCTCTGTCTTGTGTGTGAGCGTGAATAACTCTTGAGTCTGAAAGCATTGAAACAACAACTTGGTGTACAAGGTCTGCATTCCAATTAAGTCCAAAAATATTCGCTGGTAATTGTATATCAGATACAGCAGAACCTTTTTGACTATAAACTTTTGCATTTATAGCATCGCCTTGAACAACCACTTTCTTTACGGCTTTCTTTGAAACTTTCTTTTCTGTTTTAATTTTCTTTTCCATAATAGTAGTATTTAAAATTAACCACGTACTTCAATAAGAGTACCTCTCTTTCCAGGGATAGCACCACTTATTAAAATCTGATTATTCTCTTGGTCGACTCCAAGGACTTTAAGGTTCTTTATTGTTACTCTGTCAGCACCCATTCTGCCTGCCATTCTCATATTCTTTGGAACTCTATTTCTAAGACCTCCTCCGATAGAACCTGGAGCATTTTCGCAGTGCTTTTGACCATGACTTCTTGGTTGACCCTTGAAACCATGTCTTTTGATAACACTCTGATATCCTTTACCTTTTGTGATTCCAGAAACTTCTACGCAATCGCCAACTGACAAAACAGATAAATCTAATTTGTCGCCAACTTTAAAAGCAGAAGTATCGTCTAATCTAAATTCTTTCAAGAATCTAGCATTAACACCATTTAAGTGCCCAGCTTCTGGCTTATTTATATTCTTTTCTTTTTTAGTACCAAAACCGACTTGCACGGCAGAATACCCATCTATATTCTTGTCTTTTATTTGAGTTACAAAAAGAGGTCCAGCCGACAATATTGTCGCAGGCTGTACATTTCCCTTCTCATCAAAGATCTGGGTCATATTCTGTTTTATTCCTAGTATAAATTTCATTTCAGCGTTATTAATGCAGAGCGCGTTTTTCAATTACCCCTAAAAGCCAAACACCTTCTTAAATAAATTAAGAAGATGTTTGTACTTATCAAAGATAATATCGCGATGCGTCTATTAATTTTAATCCTTAAACCATCTTCACATCAATATTCACACCTGAAGGCAAGCTCAAGTTTGTGAGCGCCTCTACTACCTTAGCTGAAGGACCAATAATATCTATCAATCTTCTGTGTATCCTCATCTCAAATTGTTCTCGCGCATTTTTGTAGACGAATGATGCTCTGTTGACAGTATATTTCTTGATTTCTGTTGGCAAAGGCACAGGACCAACGACTTTAACATCGTGTCTCATGGCTGTTTCAATAATCTGTTTGACTGAAGCGTCAAGAACTTTGCTATCATATGCTCTTACTCTAATTCTTAGCATAGGAACAGCATCCTCCTTTACAGACTTTTTTGAAACTTTTGATTTTAATGTACTTGTATTCTTTTTTGTTGTTTTTGTTGCAGTCATATTTAGATTTCAGTTATTAGTTTTTGATATAAAATATTATATCCTTAAACTAAAACTTGTTAGGCAACTATCTTTGTGATAACTCCAGAACCTACAGTCTTACCACCTTCTCTGATAGCAAGTCTCATCTTATCTTCAAGAGCAACTGGGTTTACCAATTTAACTTTGAAAGTAACTGTATCTCCTGGCATAACCATTTCAACTCCTGGAGCTAATGTAACATCTCCAGTAACGTCTGTTGTTCTGATGTAGAATTGTGGCTTATAACCTGAGAAGAATGGAGTGTGTCTACCACCTTCCTCTTTCTTCAAAATATAAACTTCAGCCTCAAATTCTGTATGTGGAGTTGTTGTACCTGTCTTACAAAGAACCTGACCTCTTGTGACGTCTTCTTTCTTTGTACCTCTAAGCAAGATACCAGCGTTATCTCCAGCTCTTCCGTCTTGAAGTTGTTTATTAAACATTTCAATACCAGTAACTGTTGATTTTGCTGTTGGTCTAATACCAACGATTTCAACTTCTTCACCAACTTTTACAGTTCCTCTTTCGATTCTACCTGTAACAACAGTTCCTCTTCCTTCGATTGAGAAAATGTCTTCGATTGGCATAAGGAATGGCTTATCTACGTCTCTAACAGGCATAGGGATATATGTATCTAATGCTGTCAAAAGATCTGCTATACACTTTGCACCTGGTTCATCTGCTGTCTTACAAGCAAGAGCGCCTGTAGCTGAACCTCTTATGATAGGAGCATTATCTCCATCAAAGTTGTATTTAGTCAAAAGCTCTCTGATTTCTACTTCAACTAGGTCCAATAGGTCTGCATCATCAACAAGGTCACACTTGTTTAAGAAGACAACGATCTTTGGCACACCAACCTGGCGAGCTAAGAGAACGTGTTCTTTTGTCTGAGGCATAGGGCCATCAACAGCTGACACAACAAGGATAGCACCGTCCATTTGGGCAGCACCAGTAATCATGTTCTTTACGTAGTCAGCGTGTCCAGGACAGTCGACGTGCGCATAGTGTCTTGCATCTGATGAGTACTCAACGTGAGAAATAGCGATAGTGATGATTTTTGTTGAATCTCTTCTACCGTCTTTTTCAGACGCTTTCGCAACCTGATCATAAGCGATGTGATTTGCTAAACCCTTAAGAGACTGCACGTAAGTAATAGCTGCAGTCAATGTTGTCTTACCGTGGTCAATGTGACCAATGGTACCCACGTTTACGTGTGGCTTTGATCTTTCAAATTCTTGTGCCATATTTTTTATTGTTGCTGATTTTTAAAGCGGAGTGCGCGAGAACGTCTACTCTGCCCATAAAACCAGCTAAAAAATTAACTCCCATCATTCGCTTTTCAGCGAACTGAGAAACTTATAAATTTACACCTTGAATGCACCACTTTTGCCATAAGAAAATCTAGTGGCAACTAAAAAAGCGCATAAAACGCGTAGACGAAATAATAGCAAAAGAAAAAAGATAAGTCAATCACAAAATACACAAAAAGAGACGGCATTACTACCGTCTCTTTTTGTGTATTTTTATAAACAACTATATCTCATTAATACTCCCCCCTCCAAGCATTACATTTGTAGAAGTTGAACAGGTTGTAATATAATTTGTCGAACCAGTCTTCCACGTGGTGGTCGCATTTATAGTCTTTAAGCCCACAGTAGTATATATCTTATCTAAAGACACCCCAACCCTTTCTGTCTCTGACACGTTCGTTCCGCTCCATGTCGTGCTCGCAGAAGGCAAGTCTACGTCAACATCGTCTGGTACGACATTCCAAGTCATTTGTTTATTTATATATATCTTACTTGAGGAATTCTGTTCGGGAACACACGCGGCAGTTACAACCTCCGTTGTCTCCTTTGGATTTAAAATATTTATCGTGGTTGTAGAATAACTTATCCCATTCTTACCCTCACAAGAAATAGAGAAAGTTTTTGCAACTTTATCCAAAGAAACCTCTTTAGAACCGGAAGTTGACGTGGAATTGGTCCAAAAAGTTTCTTTTGTACCAACAATAACTGGTATAGCATGACAAGATTGGGCGTTTACAGAAATCCAAGAGATAACTGACTTACCGTCAGGATCAACAGACTGTGGGTTGGCATAAAGCTGAACTGTAGGTTTTTTTAAACTAAGGCCAACAGATGTTGAAGCGTACTTGGTACCATTGATACCACTGCAAGATATTTCAAAGGTTTTCCCCTCAATAATGTTCTCCATCTTTTCCTCACCAGCTATCGCTGTCGATGAACTCCATCCTCCAACAGCCTGACAGGAACTCATATTTGTGGTTTCCCAATTAATAATAGATTCGCCTCCAGATTCAACAATAGAAGGATCTGCCCACATTTTGATATCTCCAGTCCCTCTACTACCACCGCCCCCACAACTAGGACCAGTTACTCTAAATACCCATTTAGCCGTAAACCCTTCAAAAGGGATACTGTCTCTGAAGCCGGAGCGATCACTCTTATAAAGAGACATCGGGAAAGGATATTGATACCCAAGGATAACCTCTGATGGTTTAATTGATGTGGTCAATATAACGGTACCAGGACAAAGTGCTGTACAACCAGAAGAATCACATTTCATAATTTTATCATCACTTGATTTTGTAACATCCGGCTGTGGTATATCAACTTCTTTTTTATAACCAGGCCTTGAATCTCCAGGTCCAGGATTATAGCCCTTGTACGTTTGATTGGTCTTACCGTCTGGACCAAGTGCCCCACCGATACATCCTTCTACTGGAGTACCAACACAGGATGTGTCCTTTAAAGAACCTCTAAATTCTCCAATCCTTACATCAGGTATCCATTTTGCAGCCTCTAAACTAGAAATCAAACCAGAATTATGAACAAATTTTTCTCCTAAATATGGTGAATCCCAACCCCCTCCAGTTGCGTTAAAGAAACCCAGTGATGAGTAAGAGAAGCTAATTTTATCCCCCTTCCTAACAATCGGTGAAGAGGCGGTTGTGTCTATTTTGTAAGTATAACTAACGGAACCATAAAAAACATTGTTTACGTGTTTGCCATTAAAACCGACACCAAAAACTTTTTCTACCACCCCGCTCTGCGATTTCTGAAAATTCTCTATCGTTGATTGCGCTTTCACCGGTCTAGCTTGCATAAACAAAACAAGAAGTGCACCCGCTAAAGAAATAATTACAAGAGAAATAACTAAACACAAATTCTTATTCTTTCTTATTGGTTTTACAAAAAATAGCAAGAAACCAAAAACTATGAGTCCGAGTAACGCATAAGCTACTACGGGATTAACTGGTTCAGCTTTTATCTCCGGCTCTTTAATAAGAGAGACATCATAGATAATCTCTTGAGTATCTAAAAGATTTTTTTGGTCATCATAAATTTTCTGTTCAAGTTTTATATAATCCAATTTTGAATTAGCAATAAACTCTGTTTTTTGTGCGGAGATAGCAGAAGGAATAACTCCTGAGTATTCCACTCTTGAGATCTCTCTGCCTACTTTGTCTTTTGCTATAAGCACCGTGGTTCCAGAAGCAGAAATGTTTGATGTATTATGGAAACAAGAATATAGCGTGGTTGTGGCACCTTTTTGTATAGGAAAATTATCTAATCCAAAATAGTTAATTCTTGGTTTGGCTATATCAGACGTAATTCTCATATTTACAATAGATTTCGTACCATTTTCATTCTTGGCTACTATTTGTAAATAATACGCGCTGAGTTCAACCTTAGATATTTCATATGTAAGAGTTTTACTTTCCCCTGCTTTTAGAGTAAGACTTTCTTTTTTTGTAGAGATTAGATCTTTAGGATCAAGGCTATCCCAATAATATAAATTATATGAAATTTCTGTATTTATATCTTGCTTTAATGTATTTTGAATTACTTGTGACACAACAGCTTTGCCATCTGGAGAAATAAGGGGCCAGTTACCGATGTGATTGTATTTGGCTTCATTTACTTTTGTGGAACTTTTTACAAAAGAAACATTACCTGTCTTTGTAGAAGCGATTGAGAAATCCGCAAAACCCACAATGATTTCGTTAGTAAAAGGAAGACCACCCAGGTTCATCTTTTTATTCACAGAAAAGAAATAATTCGCTGTATATTCACCAGACTTTAGATTTTCTGGTATCTTCCAAGAAAAAGAAACTGGAGCAGAAGAAGATGCGTCAACTGAAATTGGCCCGAGAGCAATAAACTCATCTACAATATTATGACCCTCATGAATATACGCAGGGTTCTTCTCTGCTATCCTTACATATAAATATCCATTAAATACTGGGTACCTATTTTCATTCTCAATCTTTCCAGAAAAATCTACATCCTCCCCCGCAGTGAAAGCACTTTTGTTTGGTCCAACGTTTACTTGAACGCTTTGGAATTTGTAATAATCAAAACAATCTACACCTACCCCTTTAGATCCCGAAAACATTTCTTCCATCTCTTCAAGAGTTGGCGCAGCATGGACCTGCATACCAAGAAATATAATAAGAGAAAGAATTAATAAAGAGAGAATTTTTTTCATAGAAAAATAATAAAATTAATAATACGAATATTATATCAATACATGGTTTATTTGTATATAAACAAAAAGAGATGGTTTAAAAACCATCTCTTTTTGTTATTTTTTAATTCCTTATTTCAAAGCTGCGGGACCTGCTCCTCTAGCTTCAATAATAGTTTTCGCAACGTTTGGTGGAACAACATCGTAGTGGTCGAATTCCATAGTAGATGAAGCTCTTCCTTCTGACATAGACCTCAAAGTTGTAACGTAACCGAACATTTCAGAAAGAGGTACTTTAGCATGAATAACTTTATTCATTCCTCTATCAAACATCTCAGTTATTTGACCTCTTCTTGAGTTGACGCTTCCAGATACATCTCCCATGAATTTCTCTGGTGTAACGACTTCAACTTTCATAATAGGTTCCATGATAACAGGTTTTGCTCTCTTAGCTGCATCTTGGAAAGCCATAGAAGCGGCAATCTTATATGCAATTTCAGAAGAGTCAACATCGTGATATGAACCGAATGTAAGTTCACAAGATACATTTACAAGTTTATATCCTGCAAGAATACCCCTATCCATAGCTTCACGAACACCTTTTTCAACAGCAGGAATAAATTCTTGTGGAATAGCACCTCCCTTGATAGAATCGATGAATTCAAAGTTGTCATCTCTCTTTACGTTCTTAGGAATTTTTGCTCCTTCCTCAAGAGGCTTCATAGGTTTGATGTTTATAACAACGTGACCGTATTGGCCTTTACCTCCAGACTGTTTAACATACTTCTCTTCTCTCTCAGCTTCACCAAGAATTGTTTCTTTATAAGCAACCTGTGGTTTACCGACATTTGCTTCAACTCCGAATTCTCTCTTCATTCTGTCTACAAGAATTTCAAGGTGAAGCTCTCCCATACCTGCCATAACAGTTTCTCCTGTTTCTGAATCAGTTTTGATTTTAAATGTTGGATCTTCATCAGAAAGTTTCTTCAAAGCAAATCCCATTTTTTCTTGGTCCGCTTTTGTCTTTGGTTCAATTCTCAAAGTAATAACTGGTTCTGGGAATACGATTTGATCAAGTAATATTGGATTAGCTTCATCACAGAAAGTGTGTGAAGTCTTTGCACCCTTAAGACCGACGGCAGCTGCAATTTCTCCAGCCATAACCTCATCTACATCTTCTCTGTCATTTGCGTGCATTCTCACGATTCTTCCTAGTCTCTCTTTTTCTCCAGTTGTAGAGTTATAAAGATATGTACCAGCTTTAATAGATCCAGAGTAAACTCTGAAATATGTAAGCTGACCTACGAATGGGTCGTTTTGTAATTTAAAAGCAAGAGCTGTAAAAGGTTCTTCATCAGAAGCATGTCTTAGCACTTCAGCTCCTGTTCTTGGATCGATACCTGTGACTGGTGGAATATCAAGAGGAGATGGTAGATAATCTACAACTCCATCAAGCATAAGTTGAACTCCTTTGTTCTTCAAAGCAGACCCAGTAAATACAGGAACGATATCGTTTGAGATAGTTGCTTTTCTCAAAGTCTTTTTCAAATCTTCAAGAGAAATTTCTTTTCCTTCGAGATAGTCAGACATGAGTTTTTCATCATTTTCGACAATCTTTTCTACAAGCTCAGCTCTGTATTTCTTTGCATCTTCTAACATATCTGCTGGGATTTCTGATTCTGTTATTGTCTCTCCCATGGCACCTTCTGTAGAATATGCTTTCATCTTCATAAGATCAACAACTCCTGAAAAATCAGATTCTGTACCAATAGGAAGTTGCATTCTTACAGCATTTTTTGTAAGTCTTTCAAGAATAGACTGGTATGATCTTTCAAAAGATCCTCCCATTCTGTCTAGTTTGTTTATAAAACAAAGTCTTGGAACCTTACCTTCATCAGCATATCTCCAGTTTGTTTCTGATTGTGGTTCAACACCAGCAACTCCATCAAATACAACGACAGCACCGTCAAGCACTCTTAAAGAACGCTTAACCTCTGCAGTAAAGTCGATGTGTCCAGGAGTATCAATGATGTTAAATCTAACCTTTTTGCTTAAGTCTTCCTTAGGCATATATGTTGGATTCCAAAAACATGTAACAGCAGCAGAACAGATAGTGATACCTCTTTCTCTCTCCTGTTCCATCCAGTCTGTAGTTGTTTCTCCTTCATGAACCTCACCAATCTTGTGGTTTACACCTGTGTAATACAAAATTCTTTCAGACACAGTTGTCTTACCAGCATCGATGTGAGCAATGATTCCGAAATTTCTTACTTTATCTAATGGATAATCTCTTTTCATTTTTAATTTAATAAATTATTTTGTAAAATTTTCTTACCAAGCGAAGTGAGCAAAAGCTTTGTTTGCTTCAGCCATCTTATGAGTGTTCTCTCTCTTCTTTACTGCTTCACCCTCATTCTTAGATGCTGCGATTATTTCATCTGCGAGTCTCTCTGCTATAGTTGAACCTTTTTTACTTCTAGCTGCTTCTATAATCCATTTCATAGAAAGCGCTGATCTTCTTGATGGGCGGACTTCCATAGGGACTTGATAGTTTGCACCACCAACTCTCTTAGATTTTACCTCCATGTTTGGAGCTGTGTTTGAAAGAGCAAGTTCAAAAAGAGCCAAAGGATCTTTTACTTTTGCTTTTTCAATTATAATATCAAAACAGTTGTAAATGTTTCTTTCTGAAACTGATTTCTTTCCACTGTACATCATATAATTGATGAGCTTTGTAACTTTTTCTGAATTATATTTGTAGTCAGGTGCAAGAGCTTTCTTTGTTTTTAGTTTTCTTCTCATGATAGTTTAATTATTTAGCTGCTTTTGGTCTTTTTGCACCATATTGGCTACGACCCTTTCTTCTTCCTTCTACTCCACCGGCGTCAAGTACACCTCTTACGACAGTATATCTAACACCAACGTCTTTTACTTTACCTCCTCTTAATAGAACAACTGAGTGTTCTTGCAAGTTGTGACCCATACCTGGAATGTAGGCAGTGACCTCCATACCGTTTGTAAGTCTAACCCTTGCGATTTTTCTGATAGCTGAGTTTGGTTTCTTCGGAGTTTTGGTTGTAACTTTTGTACAAACACCTCTCTTAAATGGAGAAAGACTTTTTGTTGGTCTATTTTCCAATGTATTGAAACCACGCATAAGAGCAATCGCCTTTGGTTTTTTAGGCGCTGTCTTTCTGTTCTTTCTTATTAGCTGATTTATTGTAGGCATTTTTTAAAACTTAATTAATAATAAAAATCACAGCGAACCGCATTTCTGCTAAATTCTCTGCAACTCGTTTAAATATTCAACTCGTAGAAAGGCCATCCTTTCAGAAACTAAAGCGTACAGCCAAGTAGCTTTTGTTAGAGATAGAGTATAACAAAATAGGAAAAAATGCAAATAATTAAAAAACGAGCAGATTATGCTCGTTTTTAGATTTAAGGTGTAATTATACTCATACCAGCACCACCGTTGTAAAGAGTGGTAATTTCAACAGGAGAAATAGGACGATCCCAAATAGCGACTTCGTCTATCAAACCGCTCCATCTTTGAATATATGTATCTACTGATCTACCACCAATAGTGAGGTTAACTGGGTCAGCACCTGCTTGTCTAGTTGTTAATCCAGCCTTTACTCCACTTCCAATAGAAACACCATCTATATATACTTCAATGGAGTCAGAACGGAATACTCCAACCACAAAATGCCAGCTGTTTAAACTCATACTATGATCCAACACACCAGCACACCATCCATTTGGTTCGCTATCCGTATAATCACAGAAAGATAATTGTGCTGGATTTATATAAAATTCCATCTGCGCCGCATTATCCATAGTATTAGAGAATATAGCTCTGTTAGAATCAAAACTATCTCCCTTAATCCAAGCAGAGAAAGTCAAAGATCCTTTTCCAAGTACATACTGATCAAAATCACCAACATCAACAATACCAGTACTTCCGTCGAAACTGTAAGCTTTCCCAAGTTTACCTGTTTGATTCACTAAAACCCCGCCATCTAATGTTCCATTATGACTATTGCCAGATAAATCACCGGCTGTCGTCCCAGAAGTTTCATTAAATGGCCAATAAGCAAGAAGATTCGCTGTTATTGGTGGTGTATCAGCAGAACAAATATTACTTGAACAAGTATAGGTATTACAATCTGAATTAGAACCACAAACAGAACCTGGTGTACCAGCAGAACACGTTCCATTAAGAGAATTACAGAAACCAGACAAACATCCTGTTCCAGTAGTACAAGCATCTCCCTCAATAGCCACACATCTATTTGTCGGTGAACAAACATTTGGTGAGTCACACTGCGTATCAGAGTTACAAGATACACCGATAGCTCCATTAGTACACATAGAAACACCAGCACCATTTACCCCACAATAATTACCAAGTCCGTCGGCAACACACTGAGAATTGGATGTACAAGGTCTTGGAGTACATTGATATGTATAATTTATATATGTATCACAAAAGAATGCTGACTGACAACCCGTATCATCTCCACAGTATGAATTTAAACTTCCGTTAGTACACTGTCCGTAATAAGCGTTATCACAATACCCCGTAGCACATTGATTATTATTCATACATGATGAACCAACAGCCCCTGTAGTACAAACATTACTACAAGTAACTACGCAGGCATAGGAATCGTCTCCGCAATATAAACCTGCATTACAAGTATTCCCCGTGCCACAAACATTATTAAGCTCCCCAGCTACACAAGAACCATCATCATTAACGTCACAAAAACCTGTATTTCCTAAATAAGTAATACCTGACCTTATCTTATTTGGAGTTAAACTTGATTTGAGTGTAACAAGTTCATCATATATATCTGATATTGTATGCATAGTTTCTTCAGGAGAAGATATATTTGGAAAAGTATTCAGATTGGGTTCTGTTTTTGTATTACTTGTGATAAGTTGCCAAATATCTTCTAAAGAATAACCTTTTGCAATAGCTAAGGGCCCTGTCGGTACAAGCGAAGAAGAAGACGCCGTAGCTGTGGCGTAATTCAAATCTGAAACACCATAATCTCCCGTTACTCCTAATACGGATAGACCAGTTTGTATATTTTCTTGTTTAACCATATTAGCCAAAAGAGCATATATTTCTGAAGTAGAGTGAGATGTCGTTGCAGATGGTGAAGAGTCGGTGGAAACAGGAGATTGTGGAGTTGATGTTGCTCCTGTGGTAATTAAATTGTATATATCATCTAAAGAATGGAAGGTAGACGTGGAAATAGAAACGGAAGGATATAAATTATGGATAGCAAATGTTGCTCCTATAAGGGCAATAGATATTGATAGGATACCGAGAGAAAGTTTAGTTTTCTTGGTCATGATAATGAATATTATAAGCTTTTATATTTATCCTAGCAAGGTGTGGATAACAAAAGTTATCTCAACCCAGTAATCAAAGAGAACAAACTACCAATAACTGGGCTTATTAAATTCGGTAAGAAATAAACAATTAAAATAATTACCAAAAAACCATATTTAGCAGCAATCTCTGTAAAAGCAAATCTACTATTTGGGAAAAAAGAAAAAAGAATTTTTGAACCATCTAACGGTGGAATAGGAATAAGGTTAAATACAGCTAAAGCTATGTTTATAATAACAACATTAGCAAAAATTAATATTAATTGACTTGATAGAAGTCCGGAAACAGCAGCAAATCTTATTACCAAACCAAAAATAGTAGCAATAATAAGATTTGAAAGTGGCCCAGCAAAAGCCACTAATGGTTCTGCAACTCTAGGATTTTTTAAGTTATAGGGATTGTATGGTACTGGTTTAGCCCAACCAATAATAAAACCGGTATGGAATATAAAGAGGAGAAAAGGAAAGATGATAGAACCAAAAAGATCTATATGTTTAAAAGGATTAAGCGTAAGCCTGCCCTGGTATTCTGCAGTTTTATCCCCAAAAGCCAAAGCCATGGCACCATGAGAAACCTCGTGTATTATTACTGAAAATATAAGAACGGCAATTTGAAAAATAATTGGTATATCCATAAAGCTTGCTAAATTAAGATTTTATGATAACATAACAAAACTAATTAAAGAAATAATTTTATGGCAAAAGTTTGTGCAATAACAAAAAAATCATCAATAATGGGAGGCGGGTACAGCAACGCAACTCGTGCTACGCAGTTTAACCCTACAGGAAAAGTAAGAAAATACGTTAACTTACAGAAGAAAAGAATCTACGTTCCAGAACTTAAAAAGACTTTCGTGCTAACACTTTCAACAAAAGCAATCAAAACTATTCAGAAAAACGGAGCATTTGCTACATTGAAGAAAGCAGGAATAATAAAATAAATAAAAAAGAGGAGTTAAAAACTCCTCTTTTTTATTTTATCCTTTTCAAAGAATACCCGTCACTTTCAAATACTATATTCCCCTCTTCATAAGTCTGTAAAACTTCTGATTTTATCTCTTTCAAAAAATCCAACACTTCTATATTTGGATGACCATATCTATTATCTCTATTCACAGAGATAATAGATTCAACTGGGGAGACAGCAGAAATGAAAGCTTCCGAAAGAGAATATTTTGAACCATGATGTGCAACTTTTAAAATATCACTTTCTAACTCTTTACCATATTTTTTAACTAAAATATTTTCTGTCTCTAGTGGAGCATCTCCAGTAAGCAAAATGGAAGCTCCACCGAAATATAATTTCGCAACAATAGAATTCTTATTTGTATCGTCACCAGTATTAACTACTGGATATAGAATTCTAAGATAGGCTCCCCCGCCGATATCTATTAACATTCCCTGAGTAGCCTTAAAATATGAAATCTTTTTATTAACGATCTCCTTATCAAGCTCTTCGAATAAAGAAGTATCGGAAGTCATTCCATTGTCAAAATAATTTCCAACTCTGTATCTCTTCAAAACAAATGGCAATCCACCAATATGATCTGCATCTGGATGCGTAGCAATCACAGCATCAATAGACCTGTCATAAAAAGGAATTTCCCTACCCAAAGCTTCTAAAACTTTTCTGTTAAGTCCACCGTCAATTAAAATTTGATTCCCCGTCGGAGATTCTATAAGAATTGAATCTCCTTGTCCAATATCTAAAAAAACTATTCTCAACCTATCAAAATGTTTGGAATGAATAACATAAAAAATAAAAATATTTATAATAAGAAATATTGAGAGACAAATTATTTTAAAATGTTTTTTGAAAAGATTCATTTATTTTTTAAGTATTTTAAAAAGAAAAAAATCAAAACGTATAATAAAACTAAAACAGAAACGGAAAAACCTGGGATATTAGCAGAAGAGAAAGGGAGACCAGCAAAAAAATCTGACACCTTTAATATATAAGTAAGCAAAAACCAAGAGACCCAAGCAAATGGTAATGAGATAATTAAACTAATGAAACCAAGTATACCAGTAAAAAAACCAACAAACATGAGAAACGGAATAACTGAAACTACAAGTACATTGGCCGGTAAGGCAACAAAAGATAACATACCAATTTTATATAATATAAGAGGCAGTACTAAAAATTGTGCAGAGATGGTTCCAGACACGGTCTCTCTTAAACCAAATCTTTCTGTAATAAAACCTAACCTCTCTTTTATAATCGGTGAAACAAATACAATTGCAACTGTAGCTAAAAAAGAAAGTTGAAAAGAAATATCAAAAACTAAAATTTTTGGATTATAAATTATCATTAGCATCGCAGCCACAGCAAGAGATCTCCCTATTTTATAATCCCTTCTTGTCATTTGAGCTAAGATTACAATAAGTGACATCACAGAAGCGCGAACTGCAGTAGAAGAAGCTCCTGACATTATTACAAAAAATATTATTCCTAATATACCTCCAGAAAAAGCAAAAGCTTTTGGTAAAAAAGAAAGAGTATTCATTATAGACTCAGCAACTATAGTAATGTTATACCCAGAAAGAGCCACAATATGAGAGAGTCCTGAAACCTGGAAACCCTTTTTTACATCAGCACTCATAGAACTTTTTGAGCCCAAAAGTATACCGCCAAGAAGCGAGGCTTGAGGCTCAGAAATAACTCTCTCAAGATTCTTCGTAAAAGCATTTTTGATATCAAACAACTTAGCCTTCAGGAAGTTTCCGTTTCCACTGGATATCAATACCGCTTTGGCAGAATTGATTTTGTAATTAACCCCGTCCTTACCAAGATATGAAACATAATCAAATTCTCTACCATCTTCTTTTTCTATATTCTCTGGTTTTTCCAACTTCCCTTTTATCTCCAATAAATCGCCATATTTAAATTCTGGATAAAAGTCTATTTGCACTAAGCCTACACCATAAACTTTTGTAGAACTACCGATACTCAAAAAATTAACAGTGAGCTCATTAAAGTTTTCTTTCTTCTGCGGCTCGTCTATTGCAATACCCTTAATAGAAACCTTTTGTCCGACAATTGATTCTAAGTTAGAATCTAAGACGAAAGAATTTGTTACTTCAAATCTCAATACACCCAGAGAAAATGAAAAAACAAAAATCAAAATAGAAACTAGATACTTTTTATTTTCTATATTAATTAAAAAATATTTAATATAGATAAATATAAAAATACCGAGGACAAGCAAAAGAATAAAAAAAGAAAAACCTACTTTTATAAAAGAACTTATAAAAATAGCCGATATGAAACCGGCTACAAAAATATAAAAGGATTTATCACTTACCTGATTCCCCATTTTTTCATTATTTCTTTTTCTTCTATTTCAGAAAGCGCTTTTTGAAATTTTGCACCTTTTTTACCCTTCACTCCTTTCTCACATTCAGCCCAAGTTTTATCTATCTTCAATACTCCATTAACTAAACTAAGATATGAATAAGCTGGACCAGTTTTTGATTTCTTTTTTGTAGTTTTTGCTTCACCTTTTATTTTTGTAAGATCGAGAGAATACCCTGCGAGTTTGCCGTTGTACAAATCCACTTTAACACCATCAGCAAAAGAGGTGGCGATCTCATCACATCTTTCGTTCCCTGGAATATCAGAGTGTCCCGCAACGTAATTCCATTTTATTTTTTTCCCACTAGATACTTTTATAAGTTCTTCCCATAAATCTCTATTGGCAACTTCTTCTTTCATAGAATTTTTCCAACCGTTTTTCTGCCAACCAAAAATCCATTTTGTCATACCATTTATAACGTAAGAAGAATCGGTATTTAATAATATTTCTTTTTTTGAATCTACTTTCCCCAAAGCATTTATTGCTCCAGAAAGTTCCATCTTATTATTTGTTGTATGTTTACTTCCTCCGCCAAGTTCAACCACTTTATCATCTACAGAAACAATAGCTCCCCATCCACCTGGACCAGGATTACCTCTTGAGGAACCATCAGAAAAAATTATTACATCTTGCATAAAAAGAATTATAGCAGCTATCGTTCAATCTTTACAGCACCCTCTCTTAATACCTCAATACTATCACCAACTATTTTTACAAGAGTAGACGGCAAAGAATTCAATTCCCCTCCATCTATATAAAAATCTACTTTGTCACCGAAATAATTTTTAGCTTCACAGATATTTTTTGCCGGGGGAAAATTCTGTAAATTTGCACTCGATGTAGCAAGTGGTCCTGTCTTTCTTATAAATTCTCTCAACTTATCATCCGACGGTAATCTTATAGCCAAACCCTTTTCTTTGTCTAAATACGCAAAATCAGATGAAATAGGAAAGATAACACTCATTTTACCTGGCCAGTATTTATTAATAAACTTAGAAGCCTCATCGGATATTTCTATATTGAATTTCTTTAGATCTTCTACATCAGAAATTACTACAACCGGTGGTTTGTTTTCATCTCTACCTTTTACTTCAAAAATTCTTTCTAGGGCCTCTTTTTTAAAAACCGAGCAAACAATCCCATAAATTGTATCTGTTGGTATTACTCCTATTCCACCATTCTTCAAAACTTCTATATCTTCATTTTTCATATGACAATATTAAACAAAAAGGGTACAAAAGAAAAGGGCGGGCACGAAGTGCCCGCCCTTTTCTTCATTATATTTTTACATCCTCACCGTATTTTTCCTTTAACTCCCCTCTCAATTTCCTAATACCAGGAAGATCATTGGTTTCTAAAGTACCTACTTCTTCTAGGTTACCGCCGACAGAACCGTCTTCGTAAACTTCTCTAGCTGTAACCAAACCACCATCCGAACTGAATTCTATACCTATCACTTTTTTCTCAATTTTACCTTCATTAAATTTGTCTAACATATTTTTATATTAATATTATTTATAAATGATCAGTGGTGTCATTCTCGGCATCCACCTTTGTTTTATGTATAACCCCATCGACATGATGTGGTGGCATATAAACCGTGTAAAGCTTTAGGGGTTTTTCACTAGAAGTATTGATTATATTGTGTCTCAAACCAGCAGGTACAACAATGGCAGAACCGTTGGTTATCAAATTTTCTTCTCCACCGATCATTACCTTACCGTCTCCACTGTCCACTCTAAAAAACTGATCTGTGTACTCATGAACTTCTTCGCCTATTTCTTCGTTCGGAAGTAGACTCATAACAACAACTTGTCCGTGTTGTGATGTATACAAAACTTTTCTAAAGTTTTCATTTTCTAAAGTATCCTTTTCTATATTTGTTACAAATCCTTTCATAGTTTTATTATGTTAAACTTTATAAAATCGACTTATTTTTTCTTTTTCAAGAAACCCAAAAGATCCCTGCTTAAAAAATTCTTAATTCTATTAATCGGTCTCCTATTAATTTCGTCTAGTTGTTTTTTAAATTCTCTTTGCTTTCTAGCTTCTTCCATTTCTTTTTTTATTGCTTGTTCCTTTTTGTCTGCTTCTTCCACATTTCTTTTGATAAGAATATCTGAACCAAGTCTCTTGAGTTTATCTTCGTAGTCTTCGACACTTAGAGAACCCTGATCTAAACCCAGTCTATTAAACTCTTTAATACCCAATAGCCTGACTTGTGCTTCAAATTTATCAGCTGCATTGATCTTAGCTACCTCTCTCTCATCCTCCCATTTAATTTGTGGTATCTCAACGGCTGTCTCTTTGATAGGTTTTATTGTTGAAGACTCTAAAGATTCATTACCGACATCCTCAATTTCACCTGCGTCTTCCTGACCAATAACTCCCTCGGCTGTATTTATAAAATTTTCTTTCATTTTTTAAAATATTAGATCTTCCAAACCCCCTTATTCTGAATCACTTTTCCATCTACTATAATTTTACCCTTTCTCATACTTTTCACAATATCCCAATGTAAAGCTGAATCATTACCTCCCCCGTTTTCCTTATATGCGGCACCCAAAGCCAAGTGTATTGTTCCTCCAATCTTTTCGTCAAAAAGTAAATTATTAGTATACTTTTTGATTTTTGGGTTACACCCGATACCAAGTTCACCTACAAATTCCGCGTTCTTATCTATCGCTAACATTTTTCTTAGATAATCCAAATTTTTAGAAGCTTTTGATTCAACAACTCGCCCATCCTTAAACACCAACTCAATATCAGAAACTTCTTTGCCATCACGGACAGATGGATAATCAAATTTAATCCAACCATTTAGACTGTCTCTAACCGGCGCCATAAACACCTCACCTCCTGGCATATTCTCTTCTCCCTTATCCGCTACAGCTTTATCTCCGTGAACTTTCATTTTCAAATCTACACCATCACCAATAATCCAAACTTCACTATTTTTCTTAAACTTTTTTAAAATCTTATCCATCAATTTTCCAAGTTTATTCCAATCTTGGAGGCATGCATCGAAAACAAAATCTTCATATTCACTTAACGACATCTCTGCTTCTTGAGCTAAAGCTTGGCAAGGGAAACCAACGGTTACGCGATGCATGAGGGGTTTTGAATTACAAATATATTCTACTATAGGGTGTGTTATCTTAGATCTGGAAGCAATTTTATCAGAATCACAATTAGTTAATTCTCTTGTATTTGTTTTAGTGCTTATACCAATATGTTTATGAGAATTTTTAATCATATACTCAAAATCATCTGGGAATTTTTCTATATGATGTTTTTGTGCATGTTTATAAAAAGCATGAGTTAATCCAGGCAATGTTAATTTAAGAATAGGATGACCTCCCACCTTCAATACCTCTTCATATAATGCTCTGATAAATTCTTCCGCTTCTGTACTACCAGAAATAATCACGTTTTCTTCATGTTTTACAAAAACCGAGTATTTAACTACGAGTTGTGCCAATTTCTTTGTTCTTATATCCATATACTATATGATTAGATTAATATGATATCATTATACCCATAATAGTTAATTAAACAAAAAAATGGATATGGAGAAAAGAATTGTAGATTTGGAAAGTAAGATAGATAGTATTTATATTTCTGTTGAAAAAACACGTAAATACATACTTTGGACAATTATAGCTACTGTTGTGGCTGTCATACTACCACTTCTGGCCTTAGGTTTTATTGTTCCCTCTTTCATAAACACATTAGGAAATATTGGAGGATTAGGGATATAACAAAAAAAGAGGGTCATAATAGACCCTCTTTTTTATTTCTTTTTAAATGTATTCGACACGGCCTTCACCACCCCCTTATCAAAAGGCTTCGGAACGACATAATCTACAGTAGGTTTTTTAACACACTTTGCCAAAGCCTCTGCTGCTTTCACAAACATTCCTTGCTCAAATTGTTTTATTTTATTATCCAACGCTCCACGAAAAATTCCAGGGAAACCAAGAACATTATTCAATTGATTTGGGAAATCAGAACGCCCAGTAGCGACAATAAAAGCTCCGGCACTTTTTGCTTCGTCTGGCATTATTTCTGGTACAGGATTTGCAAGAGCAAAAATGATCGGTTTTTCGTTCATGGTCTTAATCATTTCTTTTGAGACCAATCCTGCCTTACTTACTCCAATAAAAATATCTCTTCCTTTTATGGCCGCAGCTAAATCTCCTGATATTTTTTCATACTCACCAGTTTCTTTTTTGATAAAATTAATTAAGTTTTTCTTTTCGTCGTTCAAATCTTTTCTATCTTCTGAAACTATTCCGTGGCTATCTCCCAAGATTATGTTTTTAAAACCATACCCGACTAACATTTTTGTAATAGCGGTTCCAGCAGATCCGGCTCCGTTTATCAAAATCTTCACATCTTCTTTTTTAGATTTTCTTAATTTTAAAGAGTTAATTAACCCAGCCAAGACAACGGTGGCTGTACCATGTTGATCATCATGCATTACAGGAATATCTAATTCTTTTCTAAGTCTCATCTCTATCTCAAAACATCTTGGTGCAGAAATATCTTCAAGATTTATACCACCAAATACCGGTGCGATTTGTTTTACTGCTTTGATTATTTCCTCTGTGTCCTGAGTATCTAAACAAATTGGAAAAGCATCTACTCCAGCAAATTCCTTAAATAGAAGTGCCTTACCCTCCATTACTGGAATTGCGCCTTTGGCGCCAAGATTTCCCAATCCAAGCACCGCGGAACCATCAGAGACAACAGCAACCATATTTTTCTTAAAAGTATATTCGTAAACTTTCTTTGGATCTTTGGCAATTTCCAAACACACCTGCCCTACCCCAGGAGTATAGGCAAGGGATAGGTCATCTCTATTTTTCACCTTAACCTTTCCTTTTATTTCAATCTTACCAGAATACTTTTTGTGAAGTGCTAAAGACTTTTTATATACTTCTTTCATTTTTTTATTTTAATTAATAATTATTCGTGATGATATGGTTCTTTTTTAATCACTGACATCGCTCTATATATTGATTCTGAAAGCAATAATCGTGCAATCTGATGAGGAAAAGTTAGTTTTGAAAGAGACCAAACAAAATTTGCTTTCTTAAATACATCATCTGATACACCATACGCACCACCAATCACAAAAAATATATTTTTACTGCCTGATATCATTTTCTTTTCTAGAAAACCAGCGAGTTCTACTGTTGTAAGTTCTTTCCCCCTGTTATCAAGCAAAATCATTTCTCCATCTGAAGCTGTTTTAAGAATCTGTTCACCTTCCTTTTCCATATTTGAATTCGGCAAAATTCTCCATTCTGCTTGAACATATCTTGATATTCTTTTAGTGTAATCTGTGATCATTTCATCTATCCCAGAATCATTTTGTTTACCTACTGTTACAAAAATAAATTTCATAATAAGGCAAGTATAACAAATTTGTGCTAGAATTTCCCTATGTTTACGAAAAACCAATCAAAACTAATTAAATCCCTACACGATAAAAAAGGGCGCAAAGAAAGCGGTTTTTTCTTGGTTGAAGGAGAAAAAAGCTCTGTAGAACTACTTAATTCTGATTTTGAAATAGAATACGCTATTTTTACTGAATATTTTTATAACAAATACAGTGAACTCGTAGAAAAAAATATCACCAATTACGACGTTGTTTCTCAAGAAGAAATAGAAAAAAATGGAACTTTAGAATCGAATGATTCTGCTTTAATTATTACTAAACAAAGAGAGATCCCCCTACCAACATTAAAAGGAGACGAGATAATACTTGCGCTTGATGAAATAAAAGATCCTGGGAATCTTGGGACGATTATTCGTATAGCAGATTGGTATGGTATTAAAAATATTATAGCCTCAGAAAATACCACAGATTTTTATAACCCAAAAACAATTTCCGCTTCAAAAGGTTCATTCGCAAGGATAAACGTTTTTTATACAAACCTAGAAGAATATTTACCGAAAACAAAATTGCCAATACTGGGAGCTTTTCTTGGAGGTTCAGATGTCCACACCTTTAATTTTCCAAAGTCTGGAATATTACTCATGGGTAATGAATCAAATGGAATAAATAAAGACCTAGAAAAAGTCGTCACAGAAAAAATCACAATCCCCTCTTATGGCAAAGCCGAATCATTAAATGTTGCCATCGCAACTTCTGTAATAATAGATAATTGGAAAAGAAAAAACGCCTAGTGGCGTTTTTTCTTTAACTAATCTTCGTTGTGCAATGAGCACACCTTGTTGCCTCGATTGGAATTTCACTTAAACACTCTGGACACTTCTTAGAGTTTGGCTCTACAGGGGCAGAATCTTTTTTTGTTTTATTTACTAATGTATTAATTGGTAAAATAACCAAAAAATATACTGTGGCTGCGATTATGAAAAAGGATATCAAAACGTTTAAGAAATCACCGTAAAGAAACTTGCTTCCATTAATAGAAAAATAGAGGTTAGAAAAATCAGGAATCTTTGCTATGGCACCGATAAATGGAGTTAAGATGTCTTTTACTAAAGCGTTTATCAAACCACTAAATGCTGCACCAATAACAACGCCTACCGCTAAATCAACTACGTTACCCCTAAGAATAAATTGTTTAAATCCGTTTAATGTTTTCATAAATATATTATACCACAAAATAATAAAACCCCGCGCACTCGTGCACGGGGTCTTCCTACTCAGAATTTCTGCCAATAATTCCAAAGTAAGTGACCATATCTTAAAACAAGAAAGATTATCGTGAATTCTGAAGCCAAGCTTCCGAAAAATCCGTAATAGTCTATCTCGTCTCGAGAGTCAATAATATATTTGACCGATAACAATATAGCTCCAACAATAAATACCACCAATAGACTAGCGACAGTTAATGTCGGAATATCCAAAATGATTAAGCCGACTGCCCCAATTGCTGCAAAAGCTATCATGGTGACAATCACAGAGTCTAGGCAGAGGATAGAGACGGCCGCCGCAGCCAAACTAACTAATGTCGCCATGACGACAGATTCTTCCGGTGTAAAACCGTGGTAAAGACTTAAAAAATAAGTTACAACCGAAACAAGCACCATAATCCACTCCCAAACATACAACCTCTTCATTTTATATTCCTTTCATTTGAGAACAATTTGATTCCGTACAATACTATTCCTTATTGTAGATTATTTCAAGTTAACTAAAATCAATCTCAAAAGAATACATGCCCATACCACAAGAACCAAAAAACTTACCTCGAGTTTGGTTACCAATATCAATATCTGTATCTCCTGTCTGTGGAAGCATTTTATTAATACCCAGGCTAGGAAGCCTCAAAGAACGAGAACAATCAAAAGTATTACTTGTTACAAACCTTATGGTGGTCGGCACACCAGCTTTTGCTACCATCTTCTTTGGCCAATATCCTCCCTTAGCATCTATACTAATAATCTGTACACCATTATTTAATTCAACATTACTACTATCAGAAACCACAGACTCGGTATTTGATGAGCCTCCTTTATTAGTAAATATGATCGCACCACCAATGAGTACTGCGACAATTAATATTGCATATACTGTATTTTTATTTCCCATATTATTAAAAATTAAATATCGGTCTTATTAATCCAGCTGATACAAAAGCATTAATTAAATTCATAGCAGCAAAGACAATAACAATAAGTCCAGCTATTTTGAAAAATACCCCAGATTTTTTCTTATCTTTAAAACCCGCGAAACTAAAACTAATCAGAGAAAGTACCGGCAACGTACCTAGTGCGAATACAGACATAATCAAGGCACCAGATAAAAATGAACCAGACGATAATGAGAGAATTTGCATTGATTGAGTAAAACCGCAAGGCAAAAAGAAAGTTACGATACCAACAAGGAAAGGCGTGACGGAGTGATTAAGTTTAGAAACACCCATCGCGTGTTTAGAAATAAACTTTGGCATTCCTGGAGTAATATGTTTTGTCCATTTAAAAATTCCTAGTAAATTTAATCCTAAAACAATCATGACCAAAGCAACAACAAAACCCAAGACCAATGAAACTGTATTATTTATTGTTAAGGTAGAACTCAAAGCTCCTAATAACCCACCAAGAATGAAGAAAGAAATAAGTCTACCAGCATGAAACAATATCTGTGGTTTAAATTTATCACCAGATTTTGCAAAAGTCGCAGACATTGAAAGCAAAAGCCCCCCAACCACAGCCATACAGCTTGAAAGTGAAGCGACGATACCAATCAAAAAGATAGTAGGATATGAAGTTGTACCAGATGAAACAAAATTAACAAGCCCAATTTTCTGCAAAAAGAAAAATAATAAAATTATTATTAAGGCTATAGGTATAGCAATTTTGAAATCAGAAAAATTACTTATTATGTTAGTTTTTTCTACCGAAACAATATAACCATATTTTTTAAGAGTCCCATTGAGTCTTTCAGCAATACTTTCAAGGCTTTCATCACCAAAATCTCCTCCCACCGCAATTGTGCCACTCTTCATTTCTGATTTCACGGAAATAATACCTGGAATTCCTAAGACTTCACTCTCAGACAAAAGCTCACAAGCTTTACAATGCATACCACTAATATAAAATGTAAATGTTTTTTGCATATTTTTATAATTTCTTAACTTTAATGCGAAGCGAATTCTCTACGACCGGCACACTTGGAAACGCCATAGCCGAGCATGGAAGTAACCAACAAAAAAATGGGAGAACAAACCGCCCTAAAGCAGTCTTTTGCAAACTACTTTTTGCTTTCTATAATTTCGATAACGTCTTTCGCAGAATGCTCACCGATAACCCCTTCAAATAACTCTAGGCGATCCAATTGTTTAAGAAGGATTATTATAATTATGATAGAAGTAGAAAAAATACCTTTGAGAAAAGATTCTGCGATTAAACCGTTGGAAGGAATCGTGACCAATAAAGTGAATAATAAGGTGAAGCTTAAAAAAGAAATGGTAATCCATTGAAATGTGGGAATTCTTTCCTCGCACACAACGACAAGATTTTTTCTCTCAACTTGAATATTACCAAGACAGGTCATAATTCTAGAAAGGGCCGCTCCAGCAACAGGAGACAAACTACCCGTAGTTACCTGCTCAAGATCTCTGTGTATATCAGTTAGTGTAGTGGTCTTATTAATAAAGTTATAATTCCAAATCTTACTCTCAAGTATATTTAAATAGTACCTTGTTATAGTCTGCCCAACCTTCTCCTGAGTACCAACATTTAAGTGCCCGAATGAACGATATATGCTAGAGAAGTTTCCATCGATACTGGAAACCGACTTGCGAATCTCGCTATACCTATTACCCTGTCTTGATATAAAGAATCCGGTTAATACAGTAAACACAAATGTTGAAATCGTAATAAAAGTCTTATCAAGATTAGTCTTAATCGGTATAAAATAATAGATACAAATAAATGTTAAGAACGTTAATAAAATTATGAAGATAAGTTTTGTTTTTTTCATAATATAATTTTAACACAAAATATACTTTATATTAAAACCCCTAATAAAGTATTCTTTATTTCTTTGGTTCATCTAAAATATCTTTCTTGTCCCAATTCATTTCAGGTTTATTCCTCAACCAAAATATATTTACAATTCCATCAATCATTAAATGGAGAGAGAAACCAGCCATACCAAAAAGTGGGAGCATAATTCTTTTTAGTAAATTATCTGGCCAAAAAAGAGAGGATATTATGAGTAAAAAGAAACCCCATATAAATATAGTGTAAACATTATGGAAAGGTCTATTTTTATTAGAATATAATGGGTTTGCCTTACCAGTCATAACATAATATAAAAAGATCGGAGCAAAACAAAGTGGAAAATATAATTCATACCAAAGACTTTCCCTCTCATTATTCTGAGGTTTGTTTACTAATATATCAACATCTGGTAAAAAATTACTGTAGAAAAAAACAAGCAAAGATATAAACAATGAAGACAAAATATAGCTTTTAAAGATAAGCCCCAAAACTATATATAGCAAAACAAGTGGTAAAAGGAACCTCTTCCAAGACCAAACTAACAATGCATAATGTTCCTTAAGCTCATCCTCAACTTTATGAAAATGGGCGTGTGGGGGCATCTTTTTTAAAATCACCAAGTCCCAGTATTCTTTTAATCTTTCTCTTGAATTTGTCATAAATTTATACAGTTTGATAATTATGCACTAAAAAAAGGCGAAAACAAGGTTTTATTTCACCTACTTAATAATAATGTTAATAAGCCTAGAAAAAGGCTTGACCATCAGCAAAAACAACGCGGCACAAATAAGGTTAAATATTAAGTGTATATTGGCAACCTGATGGATAGCATCTCCATCAAACCACTGAACAGCTTTATAAAAATATCCGAGAAACGGAAGCAATAAAATAACTCCTATTAAATTAAATAGGAAATGAGACAATGCAACTTTCTTAGCTTCTTTGCCCATAGTTAGAGAAGCAATAATAACGGTGGATGTCGTTCCTATGTTTGCCCCCAATATCAAACCAACAGACTGAGCCAAATCTATCTGCCCTGCCCCAGCAAGAACTAATACGATACCCGAAACAACACTACTTGATTGTAAGAGAATAGAAGCAATTATCCCAACAAAAATAGCTATGATGGGATTTGAAGTTATTGAAAGGAATGAACCAACTAGCCCTTGGTCTATTTTTGAAACAAAAACAGATATTAAATATATAGAAAAAAATAACATCCCAAAATAAATTATTGGTTTGCCATATCTCTTAAGAGTCCCTCCCCACCAATAAATAATTAAACCCAACAAAATTATATATGGGGATACTGACATAAAATTAAAAGCGACAAGTTGAGACGTAATAGTTGTACCTATATTTACTCCGAAAATTATTCCGAGAGTACTATAAAAGGAAATCAAACCAGCATCAGCCAGACTCGCCACCAAAACTGAAGCTGCCGAACTAGACTGTAGTATAGCTGTTGATACCGCTCCAAAAATTACTCCCTTGAAAGAATTTGAAGTTAAGGAAGACAATAAACTTTTTATCTTAGGGCCAGCTGTATTTTTAATTATTTTACCAAAAGAAATAACACTGAATAAAAATAAGGCGACTGAAAAAATAATTCCTAGAGCAATACCTAATATATTTAACATACCAAAATTATACTCGGGTGGAACCAAAAAGTCCAAATTATAAGATTATTTTTCTATATTTCTACCCCATCTCTGACCACCATCTTGTCCATCCTGAAGATTATTATCTTGCATGTATTGTCTCATCATCCCTTTCATTGGTCCACGACGTGCTAAAACATCATTTAAACCAATACTGTCAACAATCCAGCCACCAAGGATAACAGCCAAGATAAGTAATACGATTACCACCTTGAAATTTACCTTGAAAGAAAATTCATATTTGTGAATAAGCCACACTCCAACAATTAGGCCAATAATAGCAAAGGCAACCACCCACCAGGGGAAATTAGATAAAATTTGATCGAGTCTATGATCAGCCATTGGTCCGTGTGAGCGTAAAGAAAAACGTATTAGTCCAACCGAAAAGATAGAAATCACCATCGACGAAACAAGACCTAGAAAAGTAAGTACTGACCCTAAAACAAAATACACCCTAGGTCGTATTTTTATTTTCTCATCATGGATTTGGTCCATAATATCATTTGTGATGTTTTTTAATTCTTTTGACATATATGTTTCATTAATTTCTTCGCCCTACTTATTCTGATGGCGACCGTACCCATCGGAATTCTCAAAATATCGCTTATCTCTTCGTACGATTTTTCATCTAAATAATACAAACTCAAGGGTTCGGAGTATATGATGGGTATTGAATTTAGACATTCCTCTACATGCTCCGCTGTTTCTTTTTGTTCAAAATCTTTTGTTATATCTTCTTCGCTTTCAAAATCAAAATCATCCAATAAAGGTAGCTCCTTCTGATATTTTTTTACTTCATTCACTGTCTCATTGTGGACAATGCGATATATCCAGCTTGAAAATTTCTTTTTTGTATTAAAACCATTAAGGTTTATGTATGCCTTTACTAGTGAATCTTGAACAATATGACTAGCCTTATCATTGTCATAAAACAATCTTGTTGCATATCGTAATAATTTATTTTTATATCTTTCAATTATTACAGAGTAAAGACCATGATCACCAGAGCGAATTTTTTCTACAATCTCCTCATCAGTTAATTTTGAAATTTCACTCATACTTATATTTTATCCTAAGTCGTCTGTATATGCATCAAACCCCGACATGTGCCGGAGTTTGAATTCTCATTTTTTATTTATCTAACGATTTAAATTCCTACCCATTCCCATGCCACCGCCATTTCTACCCGAACCATTTTGTAGACCTAGTCCCAATTCCTGACGAATCTTCTGTGCTTCTGTTGTCTTACCTTGCAATGCCAAATCGTGAGCTTCTGCAAACTTCGCAAAATTTGCCTCAGTGACAACTTGACTTACCCTGCCTTTGTTTTGCATAAGATTTTTCCATGCAGTATAGTCTTTGTTTTTAAATGCTTCAGTCATTGCTGTGTGGCGTTCTATTGAATAATTTGGACCTTTTACGGCAGGATCTCCTTTATAAGCAAGAGCTGAGCCAGTAGAAACTGCTGTTACCCCTAACACAAGAGCTAAAGCCCCTAAACCTAATTTTGTTTTTTTCATATTGATTTGATTAAAATTAATAAAGAAAGATTGATTTGACGTCTATATCACCCTTTCTATCTTTAATACAATGCAAAAACCAATTTTCTTTCATCAAAACAAAACCGCATAAAGCGGTTTGTTATTTTGGGGGTGCCTAGAGAGAATTGAACTCTCGATACCGGTTCCACAAACCGGAGTTTTACCACTAAACTATAGGCACCATTAACCTGTTAAACTAACAGGATTTATTATTTATAACAGATTTTTATTAAAAAATCTAGGAGTACTGCGGTTTTGATTCTTTTACACCGTCTTCCTTTGCAGAGAAACGAGCAAGAGCATACAACAAGCTAGATAAGCGATTCATGTATACGAGAGTCTCTTTGTCTATTACCACCACTCCCTCTTCACTGGCGGCGATTACGCGCCTTTCAGCACGTCTTGCAAGAGTACGAGCAAAATCAAATAAAGCAGAAATTTCCGTACTTCCAGAAATTAAAAATGTTTTTATTGGAGGAAGCGAAGCCTCTATCTTATCTATAATCTTTTCTATATCAGAAACTTTTTCATCCAACACTTTTTTGTCAGCACCAGCCACTTGGGCTTGAATTATAAAAAGGTTTTCTTGAATTGTATGGATGATTTCGTGAGCCTCGTGACCCAACACAGAAAAATCGTGTTCACGAACTTTTGATTTACAAATTCCTAGGAAAGAATTTATTTCATCCAATGTTCCAAGTGCTTCTCCTATAATAGAGCTCTTTGAACAGCGTTGATCGCAACAAAAGAAACCTGTTTTTCCATCATCGCCTTTTCTTGTGTAAAACATATTATAAATTATACACTAAATTAAGAAACGAACATATTCTGAGAATCCTAGCCACCAAGCGGCGCCTAATAAAACATAGAAAGCATAGTGTATAAAGAAACTATAAAGAAAACCTTTTTTAAACTTAGTAATACAGTATGAAAAGATTACACCAGCAAAAAAAGATGATATGAGAAGCGTTTTACCCATCGAGTCTGGAACCAGTAAGATGGGAATATGCAAAATGAGAGTAAAAACGCCAAACGAAAGAATATTTTTCCAACCAGCAACATTTTTATTAAACAAATAATAAACACAGATAATAAAAAAGGTTTGCTGAAACATTATTTCAAATGCCTTTGAAACCAAAAAACTTTCCTGCATACGGAGGAGAAATGGATAACTTGATACATCGATACCAGAAGGATCAATGAAAAAAGTATTCACTAGGAAATATATAAGCGCCATTACAGCAGAAAAAATAGACACAGTAAGTAAATCTTTTTGAGTAAACTTTCCTACAAATGTTCCTATCTGATCTTTAAACGCAGAATTCAGTCCAGTAATCACAAGCATGAAAAATACTGTGGTAATAACATAATGATTTGTATAATCAATACCTTGAATCTGTAAGACTTCTATAAAAAAAGCCCATACACCAAACCATATTAAAGATAATCCAAAAATTTTTCCTAAAAATTTCATAACTGTGCTCGGGAGAAGACTCGAACTTCCAAGCCCTTACGGGCGCTACCACCTCAAGGTAGTGCGTCTACCAATTTCGCCACCCGAGCATAAGTGGAATCATATACTAAAAATGAGTTTTTTCAAGTTTAAACCCCGCTTTTGGCGGGGTTTAATTTTTAATTATTCTGCTTTTGCTTCGTCTTCTTTTGCTTTAGCTTTTTTAGCTTCTGAAGTATCTGTATTACCATTCTGTCTTTCGTTAAGGATTTCGCTCTTCATATGTCTCTTTATATCCTTAGCAGCTTTCTCTCTAATGTAGTAAAGTTTTGCTCTTCTGATTTGCGCTCTCTTCAAAATCTCTATCTTATCTATTGCAGGAGAGTATATTGGGAAGATTCTTTCAACAGCAACACCGTCTACAACCTTTCTTACTGTAAAAGTTCCGCCATTTTCTTTACCATGCTTTAATGCTAAGACGATACCTTCAAAGGCTTGGAGTCTTGTTTTATCACCTTCTTGGATTTTCTGCCAAACACGAATAGTGTCACCAGATCTCATGTCTAATGTTTTTCTTGCTTCCATATCTACTGAAGATACTTTTATATTCTTTAATTCCATAGTGGTTTGTAATTTAACATAATCAGGCCGCTTTAGCAAGCTTATTTTTCCATAAAATACTTAGCTGCCTTTTGAAAATCTTTTGGATATGGAGCATTTATATGTATAACCTTCTCTGAAGGTAGTTTTATTTCTAATTCTTTCGCATGAAGAGCAAGCCTCTTAAAACTAGCCTGGCTCTCTCTTTCTAATAGATTAGGTGTAGCATAAAGGATATCCTGAACTACAGGGTAATTTATGGCCTTGAAATGCACTCTAATTTGATGTGTTCTCCCTGTCTTTGGTACAGCTTCAACAAAAGTAATGTCGTCTTTTCTACCAAGAACCTTAAAATATGTTGTTGCCTGGCGAAGTTCACCTCTAGCACCTCTTTGTGCAGACCATTTACGAAAATCTGCAGGACTTCTGCCAATAGGCCTTTCAATCATTCCCCTATCATCCTTTAAGTTACCATAAAGGAAAGTGTGATATACCTTATATACTTTTCTAGCTTTAAATTGCCCCTTTAGAAATTCGTAGGCTTTCTGATTTTTCGCGATTATAATTGCGCCTGAAGTATCTCTGTCTATTCTGTGAACAATACCCGGTCTCAATATCTTACTACCATCTTCAAGAATAATAGGTTCACCAACGTTTTTTATTTTTGGATATTTTTTTAATATCCAATCAACCAAAGTCTCTATTTCTGATTTCCCGTCTGGATGCACGACAAGACCAGATGGTTTGTTTATTACCACGGCATCTTTATCTTCATACAAAACTTCTATTTCTGGAAATTTGGATTTTTTCATAACTCTTGATAATCTAGCACAAATACGCTATTCTATAAAGGTCGGGCGATTAGCTCAGTTGGTAGAGCGCTTCATTTACACTGAAGATGTCACAGGTTCGAGTCCTGTATCGCCCACCAGTTCAAAACAAAAACCACCTTTTGGTGGTTTTTGTTTTATGTGCCTTCGGTAGGAATCGAACCTACATCAAAGCCTTAGAAGAGCTCTGTTCTATCCATTGAACTACGAAGGCATAGCTCACAAAATATAACAAAATTATAGCGCCGGGTCAATAAGATTTGTCTTTTTAAGATTTTTACTATTTTCTGTCTTACCATCAAAGAAAGAAATAATGCCTTTAATCTTTTCTACTTTAAGTCTTTCTATCATCATCTCTTCCCCTGGAACTTCGACATAAAGCGGCTCACGACTAACAATTCCGTATATATAATAATCATAAGCAAAACCGACTATCAAAATAACTAAACAAATATACAAAATAGCTTTCCAAGATTTTCTAGGATTTATCGCATCTGGTATCTCATAAGAAGTATTTTTTTTAAAATGATTTTTAGTCATATTATTTATCTTTAACTTTAATTACAGAAAAATCAAAACTACCTGTCCATTGTGGTACTTTTTTATTTTTCACAATAATGTCTGTCTTATTGAAAGAAAACTTTCGTATATCCAAACTGATTGGATAATTTTCTAAAACTTCTAAGAAATACTCAACGTTCTTCCATTCGCCTGTTACATCTACTAATATTCTCATAGATTCTACATTTGATAAACTAGTACCAGAAACTCCCTCAAAGGAGACTGATTTTACCTCAGATTTTAAATTATTATCTTTAGCTAAATCCTCTAGTTTTTGCATAAAATTTACTACGTCATCTGGTTTGATTATGTAGTCATAAACTTTATTTATTGAATTTTTGTTGGTTTCAATATCTTTTTTCATAAAAAGATACGACTCTCCTTTTTTGGTTTCGTCCCTTATTTCAATTGATTTGGCTGTAGAAATTGCATCAAAAGAAAAAATTGACCAAAGAACAAAAGCAAAAGCACCAGCAAAAGCTATTGCTACAATTATCCAAACTAACAATATATTTTTTGTTTTTTTACTTGGCATGTTATTCTTTTTTTACCACAAGGCTAATCGTAAAATCCACATCTGCACTTTTAACAAGACTTGATATTGGCAAATCTACACTGGAAAATAGTTTCAAGTCTTTTATATCTTTAACAAACTTTGTAAGACCGTCTCTGGTTTTTGAAAAACCCTTCAAACCAATTTTTATATTTTGGGTAGAATCAAATTCTACAGATATGGATGAAATTGTTATGGAAGAGTTTTTTACACCTACAACACTTTTGATAAAGCCACTTGCCGTCTTCTGAGTAAGAGAACTGGAAGAAAGGACCTTAACAATCTCATTAATTTTTTTAACTTCGTTTAACGATACATCTGTTTGATTTAATGTTGAACTCTTTATCATATTAAGCTGATCAGAAATAACCGCTTTTCTATATACAGACAATATATGAGATGGCGTAAGGAAAACCAAAACAAATACCATTGTCAAAGAAAAAACAATAAGAAAAGCAGAAACCACTCTAAATGTGTATTCTTCTTTTACTTGTTTCTTAAGTTTTTCAGGTAGAAAATTAATCATTTTTTATAATCTATATTTTGATGGTATCGCAAGACCAATAGCTACGGCATAATCAAGCGAATCAAAAAATTTTAAACTTGGAATAAAGTTTTTTAAATCAAACGCGTTTCTCCACACATTCCCTATTACTGTATCAACTCCAAGGTTCTGGCTTATGTGATTCACCAAGCCAGGTATCGCTGCGGCTTTCCCACAAAGCATTATCTGATCTAATTTCTTGAAACCATCACCATCATGATGATCAACTTGAGAATTCCAATATTTATTAAACTTCTCTACTTCATCCTTAATTACGGAAAAAATATTAAGTAATGAATCATAAACTTCTTCATTGTAAAAATCATCTAGAGAAAGAATTTTTTCTGGAATTTTTTTAAGATTCCCCAAATTTGTTGATGGCGTCTTCTTTAATATCTCTATTATAGAGTTACTACCCACAGGAACACTAGAAGTAAAGCATGTTACATCTTGAGAAACGATAGACATAGTAGTTGTATCATCTTTTATGTGGACAATCATTATTGTCTTCTGTTCCCCTCTTGGCATAATAGCTCTAGAGACAACTTTGGACTCTGTTTCTAGAGAAACTACGTTTAAACCAACCTCCCCAAAAACATCCGAGTATTCTTCTACTGTTTTTTTAGGAATAACAGAGACATTTAAAAATAAATCCTCTGTGTTTCTCTTTGGTTTCCTTATGAGCTTAAACTCGAAAGAAGACTCGCTAGCCTTGAGAGGAACATTCTCCTCAAGCCTAAACTCTAAGGCTTGTCTAATTTCTTCTGGCTTTAAATATGGGAGTTTGACGTTAAAAAGATATGTTTTTTCTTCTGGTATAGAGACTTTCACAAAAGGGCTTTTTAAATATCCTTTTACAATACCCAGAGTTTTTATAAGCTCATCTCTATTTAAAATCTCCCCATCCTTAAAAACATTCTGAGGCAAAGATACCTCTCCAAAATTAGATAGGCTTATCTTTCCTTTTTCATTACAAAACTCAATATATTTTATAGATCGATTACATATCTCTACCCCAGAAGCCGGCATGGAAATATAATTTGGCAGTGAGAAAATTTTTTTGAAAAAAGTTGAAGGCATAACCTTCAATATTATATAACGAAACAAAAATCTTTCAAAATGCTAAAAGAAAATTTTGTACAAAACAAATAAGACGATCGTGGCAGCCAAAACCGCACTTCCTAAATTAAAATATTTAAATGCTATTTCGCCGATCTTTTGTCCAAAAACTTTCATAATATATGCGACAATAAAAAATCTAATCCCCCTACCTAATATCGAAGCGATTACAAAAACAATTAAATTTAAATTAAAAAGCCCGGCTGCAATAGTAAATACCTTGTAAGGGATAGGTGTAAAAGCCGCAGTAAATATAGATAAGAAAGCATTTTCATTAAAAAAGTTCCCGACCAAAACAAGTTCATCTTGTAAACCATATAAAGAAACTAAAGCCTTACCTATAGTTTCAAAAAAGGCCCACCCTATAAAATATCCAAATAAACCACCGAGGACAGAAGAAACGGTCGTGATTAAAGCATAGTACCACCATCTTCCCCTATTTTTAACCACAACCGGCATGAGATAAAGATCTGGGGGTATAGGGAAAAATGATGATTCAGCAAAAGAAATACCGCAAAGCCATTTGGTAGCATTTGGACCACCTACATTTTTATTGAGAATACCTCTTATACTCTCAGATTTGTTTTTTAAGTATTTAAACATTAACTTAATTCTGTTCCTTCTTCTATAAAATCAGGCACTTCCATAATCGCCAAATTTTCTCCTGTCTTTGCAGCAAGAATCATTCCATTACTTTCAAGCCCCATCATCTGTCTTGGTTCAAGATTAGTTACAAAAGCAACTTTTTTGCCAATAAGTTTAGTGAATTCTGGAAAATATACAGCTATCCCAGAAAGAATTTGCCTTGGGCCACTTTCTTCTTTGAAATCTACAGATAGTTTCAGTAATTTATCTGAATTTAATACAGGTTCTACAGAAAGTATTTTCCCAACTTTGAGCTGGACTTTTTTGAAGTCGTCATAAGTTATTTTCTTGTTCGCTAATTCAGCCTCTTGAGCTTTCTTTTTATTCTCTTGCCTTACCTTCTCTTTATCCAAAAAAGTCTGGAGAATTATTGAAGCAGCAGAAGCATCTAACATATCTGTCTTACCGAAAGTTTTTTCTACTTGCATTGAAGACATGAATTCTGGTTCTAAAGAAATTGGAATTTTGATAGCAGAAGCTAAATCTCTTTTAAAAGAAATGATCTTTGGATTTATTTTATTATCCTCACCTTTATAGTCTTTCGACTCACCTATTACAATAGCTTCTACCGTATTTTCAGTACAATATGTCACAATTTTAGCTATTAATTCAGCATTATTCTCAAAAACAGCCTTCGGAAAAGCCATTTTCCCTTCGATATCAGAAAGAGCTATACCTACCCTCTTTTCACCATAATCAATTCCTAAGTATTTCATAAGGACTATTCTACACTATTTTTAAAAAAGTAGTATAATTTATACATTATGAATACACAAATATTAAACGACGCTGTTGGTACATATATGGCACAGAATCCTTGGATTCTTTTAGTAATAGTGTGGTCAGCAGTTTGGAAATTGATTGCTTTATGGAAAGCTTCAAGAAATAATCACCTAACAATCTTCATTGTTCTTGCTATATTGAACACTGTAGGTATAGCAGAGATAGCGTACTTGGTTTATTTAAAAATGAAGGGGAAGAAAGAAGTAAAAATTACAGAATAATTAAAACTAAAAACCGCTGAAAGGCGGTTTTTTGTTAAACTTCTCTACTATTGACATACTATATAAGTGTGATAGTGTTTGGAAGGGTAGATTTCCAGGAAGTGCCTGGTTTTCTTGTTATTTGTCAATGTGATTAGAAATCAACAAAGGAAAAGGAAGGAAATAGTATGAAAATGTTTCGATTAAGTTATCCCATACTGAACTTTTGGGACAGAAGTGCCCCGAAAATTCTATGGATCAACGAGGACGGGTTCCCTCGATTAAGGCACCTGACTCTACGTGGTATCGCAAATAGCCACCTCATGGGGAGCTTCGGTACATCCAGCAGAGAAGAAGCGATTCGTCGTCAAGAAACGATACGCTTTTTTCTGGAAAATCAGAAGATCAGGGATTGGGTTATTGATAATCCATTCCACACAGATGACACTGGTTCTCACTGGCAAAACGGCCGAGAATTCGTGAACTACTTCAATCCAAACAACGAAAACAAGTTTTGGGCAGAAGTCGGGAACATCTGTCAGATGCTCACAGCATCTGCGAAAGAAAAAAACAATGGGATTCCTCAGGAATTTCAAAAGTTCATAGGGTTCCTCGCAGAAGCTCGCGAACAAATCGAGACCCCGGAAAAGAAAATGTCGAGATTCGTCGTGTCACAATTACTTAAAGCAACCAAAGCCAACGGCTCGGTTGTCGCAAGAATCTACGTGGACAAAAACCGCTCTATAGCGGCCCATGTAAAAGTTGTAAGCGGCCAAATCTCTGGGCATCGCCTGTACTCACTTAATGCGCCGAGAGCTTTCTCCATGGGTAGTTCCCGCTGGAACAAAACCTTCTGGAAGAAAATTTTCGTGTACAATCTGGTGAAGTACTTCGCTTTGCGTCGTCATGAAAAAGCTGTTAATGAATGGGCTAAGCCGGTGATCATTGAAAAGTGTCCCACCGAAATATGCGAAGCAGTTCAAAGATACATAAACGACAACATTTTCCCTAACGGGAAATATCCAGGTTTCATGGATGAATCAAGCAGTGAGTACGACGGTGATACAGGCATCGACCTATACATTCGTTTTGCTTACGGCGAAAGCGGATTAAAAATCCAAATGGTTGGTCTGAATCAAGATACAATACAACCACCGAAAGGTTACGGAAAAAGATGGAATGTAGCAACGGGTGAAGAACACAACATCGATATGTTTCGCCCAGACCAAATCGAAAACATGAAAGAACTGGATCGGGAGGCAAGACGCAGAGCATACTTAGCAAACCTCCTAACCCATTTCGTGCCAAAATTCTGGGGTTACACAAGAAAGATTCGCCCAGCGCTGGTATCTGATGATGGGGTACTCATTCAAGACCAAAACGTCGATAACCTCTTCAAGTGGCATCAGGCTTCAACGCTTTGTATGCTCGACGAGTGGAAAGACGTATACGAACAATCGAAAAACATCAGGAGCTATGCGCGACAAAACATGTCCATTCTATGCGACATCGCGTACATCGCATCTAAGTTTGACGAGAAATCAAAAGAATGGGGTCTCCCAGTCACATTCCCGAAGATTCTCGACGGAAAAGAACAAATATTTTCCTTCAAGGAATTATGGCCTGTCAGTTTGATCGGTCGTAAAACTTCGGCATCCAAAGAAAAAGAAATCACAGCAAAAGACCTTCGGCCAATCAAGGCTTTGGGTCAAATACGCGGTGGAATCTCAATCATGACGGGTGATAACGGTGCAGGAAAAACCACGATCGGGGAAGAACTCCTCGGAATGTTGCACGACGCAGCAAGTGGTCTACCAATCTTTGGTAAAGATGTCGAGCTCAACTTGAGAAATATAATTGGAACAATCTTCCTTGAAAGAGGAGACGGATCCACAATGCAACTCTCTTTGGCAAAGCTCGCTGAAGTACTTAAAGGGGTCGCCGAACATCCGAAAAATGGAACGTTCGTTCTCTGGGATGAAATGGGCACAGGGACAACACGTGAAGAAGGATTGAAATTGGGTATGACCTGCCTGAAAAAATTCAACAACATCGGTTGCACCGTACTCTCGAACACCCAAATTCCTGAATTAGCAGAAGCGGCCCAGACAATGTTCGGGGCAAAATGCTTCAAGGTTGATAGGAATCACAAAATCGAACCAGGAATTGGAACCGCGGACATAGCGACCCTTGCAAAAGATATGGGTATCGCAAAAGAACTCGGTTTTTAATCACTGGAAAATACCCTCTCTGTCATAGAGAGAAAAACTCAACCCCCACCAAGCTACGGCAAGGTGGGGTTATTTTTTTATAAAAAATACCGATTATAAATATCGGTATTTTTATTAATGCGGAGATAGTGCGTTAAGTACCCCAGCCTCCAACCACCGTAAGGGTATTTTAGAAAATTTTGTATAAATTTTTGAGGTAAGTGAGTTAGACTCACTTATTGTGATATATAGCTCTTTTAACAAGAATGAGACAAATGAGACACCTCCTAGACATCTTCACTATCTATAACGATGTGGTCAATTCTTTCTTATAAAAACTGGGATCTTATTGAAATTCTGGGAAATAAGTTTAAGTTCTTCATCAAAGCTACCTATATAAGTTACTTCCCCCTCAAGACTTTCAATCTGGGATTTTGAAAGAATATTTTCGCGGTACTCTACGATTCCATTGTCATCTCTGGTCTCTAAGAAGCCAGTTCCAATCCAACAATCCACGACGGATGCCGCTGTAGATTTCAAATGCAGCCAACCATCAATTGGCTGTGCGCTCGGCATTCGTCCCCAAGTCCCAGTAAGAGGAATTCTGTATTCATATTCAAACCAACTACCCCTAAGATCATAATCAGCTTCTAAAAATGCTTCGTTATTAATTCGTGCTTCTTTAATAATTTCATATCGTTCAGACTCAGACAAATTGGCATACTTAACGATACCATTGTCCCACATATAATTTGATGCAGCACGTTGAATCCATTTCGCTTTTTCTCCTTCTAGTAGAGCGTCAAAAATCTTGCGATATTTGGCTTTCTTTTCCTCCATCAATTCATAAAGTTTACTTACACCTTCTTTATAAAGACCCCTAGCAATTACTAATCTAAGAGTAAGATTCAGCCCATACTTTGATAAAGATTTTCTTGTATAGTAGTCTAATAATTTCTTGAATGACGCTGTGTACCTGTCAGTTTGCTCCTGTGGAACATTATTAAACTGAATTGATACTTCTTCGGACTCATATTCTATTTCCACTCCATACTGGTATCCCTTGATAACTGGATAAAGGTAGGAAACCAAATAATTTAGGTTAAATAACTCAGCCCAATCCACTTCTGGATGAGATGGAGAGGTGTGAGACTTATACCCACCGAAACAAAAGGTAAAGATAATTGGCTTTTTGTCGGCTATTGCGTTAGACAATCGTATTAATGTCCATTCAATAGCCCCCAAAGATTGTGCTTTACCTGAATAATGAGCTGAGATTAAATGCCCCAAACAAAGTAAACAAAATTTTCTATCTTCTAATCGATCTACAAATTTATTATCGAGAAGAGTTCTCCACTCGATAACTTTTTTAAGCTTCGAGGCAACAATGCAATTCTTTTCGTCAGCGGACAAGGTTTGAGATATTCCGACGGCAAGCAAACGCTCAAAAAGTTCGATGTCGGTTTTAGGTTGCAACAGACATTTTAATAAAGGAGATTGCTCACCAGGTTTGGCAAAGTTGGTATCTGTTTTGATATTTACCAAATTACTCATAGAAATTTCTTTTTCCATATTTTATATACTTTCTAACGGATATACATCAAAAGCAACTTCTTCATACGGATGTACTTTCTTTATAGCTTTCACTACTTCATCAAGTTTTTCCCTGGAACAAATAGTTTCAATTCGTTCTTCAATTACTTCTTCAACTTTTCCAATGCTGCCGATATGAGGATTTGCACCTTGTTCAGGTTTAAATCTCCCAATACCTTTCGTAGAAAAAGTGCAATGAGTATAGTTACCAATTACTCCAGCCTCTACTTGAGCCATAGCTTCGCGGACTAAGTCGGTATGAGTTTCTGGAACAAACACTACAATTTTTACATTATTTGAATTCATTTTAGGACAGTAACTGTTTATTATGTTTTGCTTTAATCTTTTCAATCTTTTTTTCAAGAGCATGTAAAATATCCACATTCATAATTTTTGCAAGTAAAAGTGTGGTAATAACAACATCTGCGAACTCATCAGAAAGACCGTCCTCGTCTCGATTCTCCATTTTTCCTTTCCTCTGATCACCGAGATAGGTCAAAACCTCATCAGATAGCTCTCCAAATTCTTCTGATATTTTTACAGTTCTAGATAATATACGTTCGCGTTCGGTTTGTGTTGTATCTTTTACCAATCGAAGAAATTTATCCTGTTCATCTATAAATTTTTGAATATCTTCAAAAGTCATAAAACGATTATATCACTATCCAAGGCAACTTTAAACACACGACCAAAAGTTCTAAAAATCAGATATATTTATATCGTAAGTATTATGTTACCAATTTTAGCAGGTCCTCTTCCCTTTCGTATCCTCGTAAGCGTCCTGACAAGAATCCAAGACGATAGCTGATACCTTCAGTCATTAACCTCCAATTCGTACCTTCCAAGGTTTTCTTCAATAACTTCTTAAGGTCTGCCTCACTGTGCCGTTCTGGTCGGTCACTTTTGGAATCATAAACACCAAAAGGAACAATAAAATCTTTTGTTATTTCTGGATTTGATAATTGAAGTTTAATGTATCCAGCTTTTTCTAAAACAGGATTGATTAATTTCTCAAGTTCGAGAATAGTTAACTTTTTAATCTGTGCGATTTTATCGTACTGGTCCTTATTCTTATCTCTTTCTTTCCAATCATCTACAAGTCTCTTCATTCCTTCTAGGCGGACTACCTCTAAGCTCCATTTTTCACCCTCTTCTTTTGAAAGACAATATTTTTCTCTATCAGCAATAAAATTCGGATCTGGTTCATCTTTTTTATTTGCAGTTCTTGCCAACTCCTCTATTTTTGTAAAATCACATGAATCACAAAAATAGTGAGTTATAAATTTATCTTCTGTTATCTCTTCTTTAGAGTGGAGATGACTTCCACACTTTGGACAAGGATCTGCTTTAAAGGTCCATTCCTCACCGTTATCATAAAAAGCTCTCCTTGGTAAACATTTATTAGGACAGTCGAACATAAACAAAACCCGAAGTGGTTTTTCATAGACATCCCATAAATCTTTATCTAAAACTTTCATAAGACTACAACACCTCAAACAATGAATACCTTCAGGGGCTTGAACTGATTCGTAGAATCTATCTTTTTCTTGATCACGAGATATCCATTTCCCAATTATTTCTTCCTTGTTCATATACCTATCCCCAGTTTCAAATATCAATCTCATTTCCAAAATCATATTCGATAGGATATCCATTACTTCTTTTGGAACCTTTTCACCTTTGCAGTATAAAGGTTTGTCATCTTCTTTTGTTTGAGAGTTTTTTACAAGACGACGACAAATTTCAACGGTATGACGGTCATATAAATCATAGTAATACTGTTTTGGTTTAAGATTTTTTTCCATAAGTTTTTATATTAGAGCTAAAGATAACTCGATTTTATCATAAAGAGATAACAAATAAAAAACCACCCTTGATCAGAGGATGGTTTTGAAATCTTAAATTATATTTTGTACTACTACCCTTTTGATTCCACTGGGTCTTTTCCGTAAGTGTACTCTGTTTGAATCTTACCGTCCGCACCATGAATGATGACCTGACCTAAGTCTGCATTCTTAGCAATCTCTTTTGCTAAAGCAATGGCATCACTTTTGTCTTCGCAGATTTTAACTGCACGTTCGGCTTTTTGTCCTACGACTTTCCATTCACCGTCGTTAACTGGAACGACGTGAATAATTTTTCTAGCTGACATGTTGTATTTCTTCTATATTTAATCCTCTGTCTCGCTCAGAGCATTCCGCAAGAAGCCTATAGTTTTCTTTCTTGTGTTTCTTGGTTTTTGAGCTCATTATTAAGACCAAGAATGTGACCAATCTTCTGACTGATACCTACTATTATAGCATACTTTTAATAAAAAATCAACCTAATTTTAACCTCAAATAGGCCTACAAATAAGGCTACTATTTAATAATGTTGTATACGCAAAGATCGTTAATTATTGGATTAATAACTTCATACAACTGCCATATAAAAATCCCAATAGACAAACCAAACATAACAATAACTAACCATGGTGTTTTACCAGTCTTTTTATCTTCAAATGTCTTTAGGCTTTTTATAAAACCTCGATAAAGAGATTTAAGAAAAGAAATTCCTAGATAAAACAAACTAAAACCAAACAATGTCATTAGAGCATTATCAGATACCTGTGTTCTATTTTTTACTTCACAATACGACTGTGCAAGAAAGATCATCAAAGTTAACTCACCCCCAACCAGAAATAAAGCCTCGAGAATTATCATACCTGCAAAAACCCAAGTAAAAAGAAAAAGGATTGATAGTAAAGTAATAATTAATATTGGACTTGCACTAGCAAGGCTAAATTTAAATAATATCGAAAGACCTACTGGGACTAATATAATAAAGACAAGAACTACAAAAGCTACCAATTGTCTTTTTGTTATATCTATTTCTTTACCCTTCCAAAATGGTATTTTCATGTCTAAATGTTATCACAACCGATAAAAAAGACACGGCTAAAGTTATTAACAATTTTCATGTTGACACATAATAGGCAGAAGATATAAAATTAGCTCTTATCAGTTAGTCTCATAAAAGCACCTTCATAAATAAATAATTACTTCGAAACTTGATCTCGGGGCTTCTCCCCTTGAGATAATACGTAACGACGTCTAAAGAGAGTCTCTTTTTATAAGAGAAAATAGACCGAGTACCCTCGAAAAATCATTGCCTTAAAATAGGTAGTGTTTTTTGATGTTACTCGATCGATAGAATATTAAAAAGCACTAACCCATTACAAGGGTTGGTGCTTTTTAATTAATAGCTATTAACTTAATTAAAATGAACAATCAAAAAATAAATATTGTTGAGGTTCCAATCAATGAACTTCGCGCATCAGAATATAATCCACGTAAGCATTCCAAAGGACAAGCTGAACAACTTAAAGAATCAATAAAAAGATTTGGTATGGTTGACCCAGTAATATGTAATAGTGCAACAGAACGAAAAAATGTAATCGTGGGTGGGCACTTCAGAGCCGAAGTAGCAAAAGAACTTGGGATGATAACAGTGCCTGTTGTATATGTACAAATTACAGACATAGAAAAAGAAAAAGAACTTAATATCAGATTGAACAAAAATACCGGAGACTTTGATTTGGAATTACTATCACAATTTGATGAGTCCTTTCTAAAAGATGTTGGTTTTGATAGTGAGGAACTGGATGACATATTCCCTATTGAAATAATTCCAGAACGATTTGACCTAGAGAAAGAACTAGCAAAATTAAACATACAAACAATTAATGTACAGAAAGGAGATATCTATGAACTAGATGGCTCAAGGCTGTTGTGTGGTGACTCCACTATAGAAGCAGATATGACTAAACTTATGAACGGAGTAAAAGCTGATATGTGTTTTACGGATCCACCATACATACTCGACTATCTTAAAGGCAAAACTAAACAAAAAGATGGTGTTACAACTGGTTTCGGTGCAAAGAAAAATAGACGCTACTTAGAGACTGATGTCTTACCAGATAATTTTACTGAACTTTGGATGGAAAATATAAGTAAAGTGGCTAAAGAAAACTTCTCAATCATAGTGTATGAAAACTGGAAAAACATTCGCACAATTTGGAATGAGATGGAAAAATATTGGAAAGTAAAAAATATGATTGTATGGCATGTACCAAATCGTATGCAAGGATTTTCTGCAAAGAACAAGTTCTTCAATAAGCATGATATTGCTATGGTTGGTTCAACTGACAACATTAGACTCAATGATAATGACGAGGAGGAAGAATTACTAGAAAATGAATACGAGACGGCGCTATACGCAATCTCTGGAAAACCGCACTGGGAATCATATGAAAAAGGAAAGAAACTCTGTCCAACGGATTTTATCGAACACATATCATCAGATGAAAAAACTTCTGGACAAGGTGTTATCTTCGGAACCAAACCAACAGAAATATTGATTCCGTATATTAAGGTTCTTACAAAAAGAAATGATTTAATTGTCGAACCATTTGGAGGTAGCGGATCAACATTAATATCAGCAATCAAAATGAACCGTAGATGCTACACCATGGAAAAATCACCTGTTTATACTGAAGTCATACTTAAACGTTGGGAGAAAGAAGCTGGCAAAAAACCAATAAAGATTAACTAAAATGATTAGCGATAATACAAAACAAAAACTTCTTAAGGAGCTTGAAAAAAGTGGGAATGTTTATGTGTCTTGTATTAGGGTTAATGTTGAAAGATCAACTTTCTATCGTTGGAAAAGTGAGAATAAGGTCTTTAGAGAAAATGCGAATAGAGCAATTAATAGAGGCAAAGAAAATGGTTCGGATATTGCTGAACATTCTCTTATGCAGTTAGTGAAAGAAAAAGACATGTCTGCTATTAAGTACTATCTTGGTCATAACTCTCCAAGATACAAAAAGCCAACAACAAATAAAGTTGTTATTACACACCAATCAATGGCACAGCCTGACCCAGAAAAATCAGAGGTTCATATTGAAGAAGTTTTTCAAATGGCAGACAAACTAATAGAGGATAACAACCTAGAATTTAAAAAATCTGAGGCTAAAAGAATCGAGGAGAAATACAAAGACAAGATAATTCCACTGAAAGCCAATGGAGAAAAAATAAATGAAGATGAAATACTTATATATGAAAAATACATTGATGAGTATTTTATTAAAGAAGAAATTGAAAAAATAATCAAAGATGATGAATCTTAATTATCACTCGCTTCCTTAATTAACCTTGCAAGTTCGTAAGAATCTTTAATGGCCTGCTGATCTTTTTTTGATAAAGTTATATCCTTTATACCTTCTCCTCCAGTAAATCTAACTTTCACTGTATCATCACTATTTTCAACGATAGCCTTAATAATCCCGTTATCTCTGTCAGCAGTATAACTAATTAGTTCCCACACACTTCCAGAACCATTAGTATGAGAGCTATTCGGATCATAAAATGGTATGTCACTAGTTTGATATTTTTTATCACCAACTAGCACTTCAACCCTTGTATGAAAAATCCAATCGTCACCATAGTATTGATCTGCGAGGTATGAGTACCCTGACGAATTAACAATGACTTTCAAAAAGGTTCTGTCGAATGAATTGTTTGCTATTTGATCTTTATGTTGATACCAACCTTTCTTCTCAAATTCATCATAATCATAATTAAAATTCTTCTTTAAAACTTCAAGTCTTTCCTTATCTGCTTCTGAAACTATTTTCTTTACAGGAGTTACATTTACGCTAGGTGTTTGAGATACATCTACAGTAGTTTTATTACTGATTAGAGCAATAAAAATAATAATACAAAGAAGGATAATGATAGCCGATATAACTTTGTTTTTCTCAATAAACCTTTTTAATTTATTTTTCATAAGGTATCAATTATTATTTCTTTATCGTGAGCACATCCCCACTAATTAATTCTGTTGGAACATCCATTTGAACAAGTGAGTTTAAGCCGATAGCACTTAGTATGTTTGATACTATAGTAATTTGAATTGTGTCACCGTTTGTAAAATTATTATCTGAGGAAGGATATGAACGAATTTCTAAGGTATCAACTTTGTATGAAGGATATATGATAACAGAAGAGCCTAAATTATAGATACCAGTTTGCCCATTCTTTATATCCAACGTGCTACCTACTTGTGTTCCATTAAGAAACAAACTAACATTTGTTAAAGAATCAATTGAAGAATTGTTTGTTTGAAATGATAATTTAAATTGAGTAAGTTTGATTGGCTCATCTTTTGCCGTAAGATTAAAACGCCCCAAGAGAATCTCATCTAAAGATGTCGTGAAAGTATCTATACTTCCATATGGAACTCTACTGAGTTTACCAATTGATAACGAGCCAACTGTAACTGGAGTAGACGTTGGAGTAGACGTAGGAGTTGGCGTAATTATTACAGTCGGTACTGGTGCTGTATTTTGTGCAATTTGTCTTGTGTCTTGCTGAATCTGTTGAATAGTTTGATTCTGTTGTTGTTGTATCTGTACCTGTGTTTGAAGTTGTGATAATTGTTGTTGTAAAAATTGATTTTGTTGTTGAAGTTGAGTAACAACTGGACTTGTGAGGGTTGGTGTAGTTGTAGTTCCTGTTTCTGCTAGTTGTTCTGAAGTTGAACTAGCTATTATAGAAGCTAGGTCGTTATTTATTGCTGTTCTTGTTAGTATGCCGACATATCCAGTATTAGGTATCGAATTAGCACTCTGGAATGCTTTTACAGCTCTTAATGTAAGAGAATAAAAATTTCCAGTTGGCTGACTATTTAGAAATCCTTTCTCTATTAAAAACTCTTGAAGTTCTGTGACTTGAGAACCCTTTGAACCATAACTTAAATTCTTATCTAAAGAAGCGAAACTAAATGTAGGAACTAGGATAGCTCCCAAGATTACCGACAAAATTATTTTTTTCATTTGTAGCAAGTTTCTAGCAGATAGACAAAAATCCCTCCGCCAGGCAGTGATCCGAGGACCACCCATACCAGTTTCCTGATATGACTCGCTACAAGCACCCTGACGAAGGGGTTTTTATCTTGTAGCGAGTTTCATTAAAACCATATCCTTAATTTACATTAAGGGGTTAGGTTCCAAAACTTATTAAGTTGTATAAACATCATACCGCAAAATGCGATGCTAGGCTATACCTTAGCTCATATTAGGAGATTTGTGTAGCCAAGTTACCAACTACCTATCTTTCTTTACCTCATAAAATGGGTTGTATAGTATCCCGTTTATAGCACGAATTACTGCTCTTTGTGCTGTTAATACTATTGCAATAGCTTTATCAAACTCATTATTAGATAACATTTTTATAATTTCTTTTTTACTATTTTTAAATTCATCATTTTCAATAGTCTCTTTTAAGCTATCTAATATCTCATTTTCAGTTAAATCTGACATTGATCTGACCCCCTCTGCAAGAGCGTTTGCGTCTTCATTTGAAAGACATATTTCGGCAATATCACTTAAAAGATTCTTTGGAAAAATTAATTTAACTCTATTAACCTGACCATCATCTAGAAAACCTCCAGTAGGTTGATTAAATGCAAATTTATCGAACAAGGGGAGAGGTTGAAATGACATGGGGAAATTTACAGCAAAACCCATCCCAGCAAGCCTAACTGCTTTTAATAATAGAGATGTTCCTAATTTTATTCCGTCCTCACTAAATACGGTTTGATTACTACTTCTTAACGAAGTATGAGTATAAGTAGCTCCTTGTGTATGCATAAAACCAGATAATTCTTTATATAAAGTCTTAACTTCCTCACTCCATTTTGTTTTTTCGTTAAGTCTTTTAAAAGCTGTACTTTTATCCTCAAGAGCTTGAAGTAAAACCTGAATTTTAGGTGTTTGTTTTTTACCTGAAAACCAATCCTGAAAACTAACTTCGTCTTTATTCACAAAATTATAAAGAGCAAAAATCTGTAGTTCTAAAAAACTTCTTATCGCACGAAAACTGTCTTTATAAAATGCAGAAAGAAGTAATAAGATTGATGAATCTAAATCTTGTTCAGCCTCAAAAAAAATATAGTGCCATGGTTTTATTGTAGTAAAATCATCACCACTTCCTCCAAATGTTGGTATTGCAAACTGTATTTCATTAAAACCAATTAAAGCCTTGTCTATATCACTAGATATTATTTTATGAGAGTCCAGCCACTCCATACTTTTATTGATCGTTGACTCAAGTGTCTTCGTTTGTTTGAAATAGTTTTGAAGCATATTAATTTATATGTCCTAGTCTAATGACAATACCTAGGTTAATTATGTATTTAAATTCCAGAAGCTGACGGCTTAGGTGATAAATCAATATTTATATAATGTAATGATTTAAATTCTTTTCTTTTTCTTTTCATTTCTTTTTCAATTAAAGGTACAGTCTCTTGGATTTCAATAACCCTATTATTATGATTGCCCTGTGGTTTATTTCTACTTGTAAAATGTTGTCCTGTAATATAAATAGCATAAACAGCTCTTATTAAATAAGCATACTCTGGTAATTGACGTTTAATTCCATGCATATAACTTAAAATTGGGGGAACACCCTTTGGAGAGGAATTATCTAGTCGCTTAAGTTCAATTGCGATTCTGCAATCATTATATATGACAGCAAAATCTAATGATCCGTTACCAGTACCAACCTCGGGTAAAAAAGTCACCTTGGTAAGATTTCTAAAATAAGCAAAACCCATCCCACGGAAAATACGTCCAAAAACAGCCTCTCTTTGCGGACGTTCTTCAGTGTCTACATCAGACATAACCCACATCTCTTTCCAACCATCTGACACAGAACAGTGATCTTTAAAAATATCAATAAACTCTAAGGTTTTTTCCAAAAGATCTTTGCAAGTTTTAATATCTTTAGGTATTTCATTATCTTCAAAATAGGAACTGTATGTTTTTATAGAAAGAATACGTAAAATATCCTTTTCAAAATCATAAGGTTTATCTCTGGTTTGTGTAAGAGCCTTAATATAACTTTTAAATACACTCTCTTCTTGAAGAAATATACTCCTCACATCTTCAATAGATATATCGGATATATTTTTATTTACAAACATTGAAAATCTTTTAGATAATTCAGAATCCTGAGATAAAATACCTCTAACCTTTGTATTAATATGATCATTTTCTGTTTCAGTAGCTCTCAAAAAACGCTTAGGCACAAGAATAACAGCTTCACCTTCCTTTAGAGGATTTTCTGGTAAATCATAATAGCTGCCACCCTTCCACTCCATGTTTTCAAAATCAAAACCATCATTATTAAGTGGTAATTTTTTAAGTGGAATACCTAACAATTTACACTGTATTTGAGTATACTCAATCAAATAATCCATTATTAAATTAGCAGTTATATCACTAAGCCCATCAGGACCAAGATCATCAATAAATAACTGTAAAGTAACTGGGTTAAATTTGCCATCTGGGAAAAGACCCTCTTCTTTAATAAGACGTTTTGCAGAATTACCGATAAAAAAGTTAAAGAGTATTTTAGCAAAGGCTGGACCTGGGCCGGCTCCTTTATTGGAGTCTTCCGTATAACCCAAGCCGATTTCCTTTGGTTCATGAAAATTTAAAAGAGTTTTAAGATTTTCATATTCAGATTCGTCTTTATTTATTAAAAGTGATTTATCGTAGGCAAAACGAAAAAAATCACCGAATCTTTCAAAAAGCTTTTGTTCTTCTACGATTGAACTTTTTTTTAAAAGAAATGGGTCAATAAATAATCGTGAGTCATATTTAAGATTCAAATCAAAAAAATCAAGAGCATTTTCTTTTATTAACACATCGTAAGACTGTGTAAAGTGTACTGGGTCTTTTTTTTCATCCATATATCTTATTATTATGACACTTTAACCATAAATTACAATCTATTTCAATCAAAACCCACACATAAAGTTACCAATTTCCGTCTCCTTATTGTCATCTATATTTCCTCAAGCCAACACGTCATTTGGATTAGATATATAAAAATAGAGGCCACAGACAGAGACTAAGGTAATTTGTGTAGCTGGGTTACCAACAACTACAAAATTTTAGCAAAATAAACTGGAAAATATATTCTATTAATGAGATAATGGAGGCACATGGCACCGACTCAATTTGCTCAAAAAATACAAAGTCGATTCAATTTAAACCACATTTACGCAAGAAATGTTATTTCTTCTATTCCCAAAGCTAAGGATATTTCCTTTGGAGAAATAGAACGTCTAATAAAAGAAAAACCGAAACCATTTGTTAAGTGGGTTGGTGGTAAACGTCAACTTCTGGAACAATTTAAATTAATGAATTTGTACCCTCCAGAAAAGTTCGATCCAAAAATTGGAAGGTACTTTGAACCTTTTGTAGGTGGCGGTGCTGTTTTCTTTGATCTACTTCCTAAAAAAGCTTCCCTATCAGACATGAACAACGAACTTGTTATTACTTACAATGTAATAAAGAATGACGTTGAGTCATTAATTAAGTCGTTAAAGAAACATAAAAATACAAAAGAATACTTTCTAGACATAAGAGCAAAGGAAGTAAGCAACCTAACGGATGTAGAAATAGCTTCTCGTTTTATATATCTAAACAGAACCTGTTTTAATGGCTTATATAGAGTTAATTCTCATGGAGGGTTTAATGTTCCGTTTGCAGGAAACAAAAATCCCTTAATCTGTGATGATATTAATTTAAGAAAAATATCAAAAGCTCTTAAATATATAGAAATAAAAAAACAGGATTACAAAGAAGTCTTAAAAAAGGCAAAGAAGGGAGATTTTATATATTTTGATCCTCCATATTATCCGATCAATAAAACATCATCCTTTACCTCTTATACAAAAGAAGCCTTTCTAGAAAAAGAACAGATAGAACTCAGAGATACTTTCGTAGAACTTACCAAAAGAGGTTGCTTCGTAATGTTATCAAATTCAGATACACCGTTTATAAATAAAATTTATTCTGAAATCAAAATAAAAGGTAAATTAATAAGAATAAACAAAGTATTTGCTGGGCGTGCAATTAATTCGAAGGGTTCTGGTAGAGGCAAGATTACTGAAGTATTAATAACTAATTACTAAATATATATGAAAGAGAACGGCATAGGAGGTGGAAATACAATAACTGGTTTAAATTTTGAAAGAGAAACAGACATTCTTGAGCTTTTACGATCTAAAAAAGGTTATGTTGTTGAAAAAAACACTATCTATTATGAAGGTAAAGAAGTTGCTAAAAGTTTCAAGAAAAATGCTCTTTATGTTTATCTAAAAACAAAAGGTGTTGATTACAAAACTATATTATCTAAAAAATTACTCCCAGATGAAGCCATTTACGTAATTATAAATAATACACTTTTTATAATTGAGGTTAAGTTTCAAAAAGTTGCAGGCTCTGTTGATGAAAAACTACAAACCTGTGATTTTAAACGTAAACAGTATGCCAAACTTATGGCGCCTTTGAACATAGAGGTTGAGTATATTTATATATTAAGTGATTGGTTTAGAAGTCCTGCCTATAAAGATGTCTGTGACTATATAATCTCTGTTGGATGCCAATATTATTTCAAATATTTACCATTACAAAAATTAGGATTACCAGTTCCAGAAACTGATGGCGAGGAATGTTAGACAATAATTTAAAATTACATCCAGATCAGTTCGAATTAGAATGCACGACTGTCTGGGCGTTCCCTCGTCGTGGTAATTGGGCTACCCACAAATCTGACTGGCGTGGAAACTGGTCACCAGAAGTTGTAAGAAACTTAATTTTGCGTTACTCAAAAGAAAAAGATCATTTACTTGATTGTATGATAGGAGGTGGAACAACTGCCATAGAAGCTAAGATACTTAATCGTCACATTACATGTATTGATGTAAATGAGGAGGCCTTAGAAAGAACTAAAAAGTCTTTAGAGTTTGAAGTTGAAAATAAATCAAAACAGAGAATTACAAAATGTGATGCGAGAGATATGAGTTTTATTAGAGATAATGAAATTGATTTTATTTTAACCCACCCTCCTTATGCAGATATCATTAAATATAGTGACGGAAAAATAGAAGATGATCTATCAAACATACATGATATAGATAAATTTGTAGATGAAATAGAAAAAGTATCTAAGGAATTATATAGAGTTTTAAAACCAGGGAAATTTTGTGCAATATTAATGGGAGATACAAGGAGGAATAAAATGTATCAACCTCTCGCTTTTAAGGTAATGGATAAATTCTTAAAATCTGGTTTTGTTTTAAAGGAAGATATTATAAAAAGACAGTTCAACTGCAAGGCTACTGGGTTTTGGGTAGAAAAATCTAAAGAAGCAAACTTTTTATTAATAATGCACGAACATCTATTTATTTTTCAAAAATAAATTAAAGTAACTTAGCCAATAAGTTACCAACTCCTTGTCTACTTACCGTGACTAGACTTCCTTAGGATAACGCGTCATTGATTAGATATATGAAAATAGAGGCCCCAAAGGGGTATGAAATGCCCCAAACAGAGACTAAGGTAATAAAGGCAAGATATTGCTTATATGCTCGTAAATCAACAGAATCTGAGGAAAGACAGGTGCTTTCAATAGATTCGCAGATAAAAGAAATGCTCCAGCTGGCAGAAAGAGAGAACCTAGAGATTGTGTGTATGAAACGTGAAAGCCACTCTGCTAAAGAAACAGGGCAACGTCCGATTTTCAATGAGATAGTAGAAGAGATTAAACAAGGTAAGTTCAATGGAATACTTACATGGGCACCAGATCGTATCTCTAGAAATGCAGGAGACTTAGGAAAGATTGTGGACTTAATGGATGAAGGGAAACTTTTAGAGATAAGAACATTCGGACAAAGATTTACTAACTCCCCTAGTGAGAAGTTTCTCTTAATGATTCTTGGGTCACAAGCAAAGCTTGAGAACGATAATAGAGGAGTAAATGTGAAACGAGGGTTACGTACACGAGCAGAGATGGGTCTATGGGCAGGTCCAGCACCAATTGGATACCTTACCCAAAACTTAATGGATAAAAAATGCCAGGTGATTATCGATCCGCTCAGAGCTCCTACTATTAAAAAGATTTTTGAAAAAGTAGCTTATGAAAAATGGAGTGGAAGAAAAATATACAACTGGCTTAAATTTGAACTAAACTTTTATACAAGAGGAAATAAAACATTAGCGCTAGGTAGTATCTACAGACTGCTTGATAATCAATTTTATCACGGGGTCTTTGAGAGGCCGAAGGCAAGTGGAAACTGGTATCAAGGTAAACATGAACCGATTATTACAAAAGAACTGTTCGACCAAGCACAAGAACAATTAAAACGTGACAAGATTATACGAGAGACAAAAGAATTCGCATTTACTAAATTATTTACTTGTGGTTATTGTGGTAGCGGAATATCAGCAGAAGAAAAATGGAAACAATTAAAAGCTGGCGGAGCTAATAGATACATATATTATTCTTGCTCAAGAGCCAAAGACAGAAACTGTAAAAATCAGTATATTCGTGAGGAAGATTTAATTACAGAATTATTGAAAATAATGGATAAGGTAAACATTAATGAGTTAGGGATGAGACAAAAACTTGAAGAAGAAATTGCAAGATTCAATACTTTTCAGAGATCAGTGCTGGGAAGTACAGATAAGGTCAAAGAAAGACCTGATACTGATATAAGGAATTATGCAAAATATATTTTAAAGGAAGGATCTACTGCTGAAAAAAGAGAGTTGCTTGGAAATTTGAGATCTAGGATAATGTACAAAGACAAAACACTTACTCTGATTAATTAATTGTCTTGTTTTTCGTACTCAATTATATCCCAATATGGTTTATCATAATTTTCTCCCCCTATGTCTTTTAATAAATCTATTTGCTCTTTCGGTATTTCAGAAACTATTTTATCTAGATAGTCTAAAAATTCTTTTTTGTTATCTAATGAAAATACCCTTGAAGAAAACTCCTTGAGCTTTAAATTCTCTGGAGTATTTTTAGGAAACTGTTTGAGTAATTTAGCAGACTCCTTATCAACAAAAAGGGCATCACAATATGGCAGATAACTTGATATAAATTGAATATCTACAGTTGATTTTGGAGGATTTTTTTTACCATTAGAAGCCAGGTGGGCTAACCCAGCAAACATTACTGAACTAATTCTAACTGCTGGTACCTCAAGTAGAGCGTCGGCATCATTTAAATATTCTAAAACCGCCTTAATAATTTTATCCTCTGGTATACCCTTTCTTCTTGCAACACCAGACAATTCATTGAGTGTATCATTAGACATTGGGGGGAAAATTGAATCCAGATCTAAAGTATAATCTTCTCCTGCTTTTACCTTAGCCATAAGTTTACGTCTCTTTTCTTCAAATTGTGTTGCGGCACCAACCATACCCTTACCTAAACCTAATGTTTCCTCTTTTACAATTTCCAAAAAACTATTTTTACGAGTTTGCCAACCAGACCAAATAATCTTAAACTGATCTGCTGTGTTTTTATTCGATTTTCTTATGCCATCTATTTGTCCATCATATGGATTCCCCCCAACAGAAACTCTTAATCCTATTGACCAACTATGTAAATCTTCTTCAAAACTAATGTCTTGCGGGTTAAATTCAAAATAAACTTTTTTACCTTCCAACCAACCATTGAAATGATGTGTTAGTTGTTTCTTTTCGATCATAAGACTAGGGTGAAGAGTCTTACCACTAGAAAAATGCTCATAAATTCTTTTTGCAGAGCGAAAATCAATACCACCAACCAAGGATTCATCTTTGTGATAAAAACTATCTGGGCAAACTATTGCTTGAGACTTTGAAGCAGTTTCAAGTTTAATAAATAACGCTTCCCAAAATGGATCCGCCTTAATTTTTTTATGACTTGGATGGTCTTTATCCAGAAGCTTAATTAAATTACTGATAACAAACTGGTCCAAATATATAACTCTTTTATTAATTTTAGGTAAATCGAAGCCTTTACTATAACCACATCTTATACACTCTCTTGTATAAGATTCCGAATTTCCAACATTAACAAACATGCCAAAAGAATCTTTACTTAAACAATCTGGGTTAGGACAATCTTTATAAGGACCTGAGATTAAATCTCTACGAGTGTAATTCATAACTCGTTTTTTTAAATTTTCTTTTTTTTCATCTTTAAGTAAACAACATTTTTTATATTTTTTTCCACTCTTACAATAGCACTGATCATTTCTGCCTATTTTATCCATTATTTAATAATAACTCTTTTAAACAAAAATACCCAACAGAAAGTTGGGTATTTGAGTCGTCTATACATCCTATCTAACTACATCACACCGATACTTAGTTGTCAATGCGGAGAGGGCGAGATTCGAACTCGCGAGACCCTTACGAGCCTTCCAGTTTTCAAGACTGGCGCTTTCAACCACTCAGCCACCTCTCCCTGTTCTCTGTTGAATGCCCTAATAATTTAGCTTAAATTTCACATAAATGCAAATAAAAATGGGTGGTCCGGTAAAGGATCACCCATTTGCTTTTGTCGCCGGAAATTAAAAAGTGTATGAAGCACCTAACCCCCAAACAACTTCGAATTCGCGTGCGTCATCTTTCTCGGGAGAGAAAGGTGCCGATATTGCGAATTTCGGTCCAATCGTCAATTTGTCAGTGATTGCGTAATTCACTCCGAGGCGGTATTGAAACGAGGCACAAGGCTGAGTTCCAAAAGCACCATCATCGTATGCAATATACATATCACTGTTAGCCGAAAGTTTTTCGAAACCGAATATCTTTTCCTTCTGGGTTCTTACCCCAAGATACTGAGCAAAGCCGCCTTCAAAGCAGCTACCCGGCTCTGGAAAATATGTGTCCGTCTTAACATACCAGTCAACATCTGTTATGAGTTTATGAGAAATTTCTGCAAAAACGTTCCAGACGTTATCTTCACGCCCGCTAAACATTTTTTGGAAATCCCAATATCCCACACCAACATTGGCCTTAAATCCCCCGCCCACATCACCAGTCCATCCGGCGATATAATCAAGTTCATCTCCATCTTCATTGACGGTGCCAACCGAACCCCACAAGTTGGCATAAAAGCCAGACGAGTGAGATATGGATAGGCAAGGCTGAACGACGGGTTTGTTTTCGTAAACAGCTCCAGCCGAACCGAGATATTTCGACATATAGTCGATAGAGACCGAGGTCTCAAAATCTTCTGCCGAACAGATGCTGGACATAAACGAAAAACAAACTGTCAAAAACACAATAACTTTCTTCATTTCTTTCTCCTGTTTTCAAAAAAACGTGACACCATGCCACATTTCCAAATCTCTTACTATTATATACCTAAATACGAACCATGTCAATGGTTAAATACATCTATAATTCTAAGCCTTAATTCTATTCTTCCTCTAAAATTACTCTTGTCCAATGTTCCTAATAAATCCACTTTCTCCCCTACTTTTATATTCGCATCGAAATCTTCTGCTTTAGTAAAAAAAGAAATAGCAGAAATTTTCCCTCCTTTTTTTTTCAAAAAAGATATTTCTATATGTTCGTTACTTTTCCCAAAAACTTTGACCCCTGAAATCTCTACCCCCTGAAACGCAAAAACTGGTTTATTATTCTCCATACCAAATGGAGCAAGCTTGCTAATTTGTTTTTCTAATTCAAAAGTTACATCTTCTAATTTTACTATCGCATCAGCGATAATTTCTTTTTTAGATTCACCACTAACACTTAATTTTTCGTAAGCAATTTCCAAACCATCTGCAAGTAAATCTATTTTCTCCAATGATACAGAAAATCCTCCGGTCATATGGTGTCCACCATATTCATCAAAAAGATGTTTTGACTCCTCCATCATTTCTACAATACTGACACAACCATCAGACCTGCAAGAGCCCTTTAGGGTCTTTCCTTCTTCTCTACCCCAAAGAAATACTGGTCCGTCGTGATCGTCTAAAAGAGAATTGGCGACAAGACCCAAAAGTGAGGGTTTCCAATCTGGATTTCCAGCGACAAGAACCTTCCTTTTTTTCTCTGGATCTTTTTCATTCCAATGTTTTTTGATTTCCTTCACCATTACAGCCACTATTGCCTTTCTTTCAACATTTAATTTATCCAAATACTTAGCCATTGTTCCAGCCTCTGTTTCATCCTCAGTAGAGAGAAGTATAAAAGCATCTTCTGGAACACCCATTCTTGAAGCTGCATTAATGCGAGGAGTTATCATAAAGCCAATATCGTCTTCCAGAAGATTCCTCTGATCTATCTTCAAAAGTGAAAGCAATTTCTGAAGTCCTACTCTTGGAGTTTTTCTCAAAACTTTTAGACCATAGTATGCAAATATTCTGTTTTCTCCAACAAGTGGGACCATATCAGAAATAGTAGCAATCCCCACCATATCAAGTAGCCACTTCTCCCAACCTTCTTTCACACCAAATTTCTCTCCGTGTTTTATTAGGAAAGCCTGAACGAATTTGAATATAACTCCTGCTCCACAAACATTTTTATCTGGATATTCGCAATCTATTCTCTTAGGATCTAGGACAGCGACAGCCTCTGGAAGCTCCTCTTTCGGCAAATGATGATCGGTGATAATTAAATCTATACCAAGTTCTTTTATTTTCTTTCCCTCTTTAATATCTGCAATTCCGCAATCAATAGTGATTATCAGATCAACTTTTTTCTTTGAAAATTCATCCACAGCCTCGTCATTTAGTCCAAAACCTTCGAGTACTCTATGAGGAATATAATTTTCAAAATTTGTATACCCGATTTTTTTAAATAAATCGTGAAGAACAACAGCGCCAGGGATACCATCGGCATCATAATCACTATATATAATAATTTTTTGTTTCTTTTCTATAGCTTCAAATACTCTTTCTACCGCGACATCCATATCTTTCATCAAAAAAGGATCATGATTTTTGCTAAAATCAGGATTAAAGAAATTTTCTGCATCTTTTACGGTTTTTATGCCTCTGTAGAATAAGAGTTTACGTAAAATCTCTGGGTATCCACTTAAGTTTTTACTAATTTCTTCTGGTATTTCAGCCTTAACTCCGTATTTATTCATTGATAGATTATACCAGAGAAACAATAATCTGATATAATTGACGAATGATATCAAATACTAATGATCCGTTTAATAAAAAGAAATTAGCTGTGGATGCGGCTAAAGACGCTGCGTTATTCAAACAAAAACAAAAAGATAATCAAAAGAATAAATTACAACTTTCTGTAACAAACAAAAAAAGAGATTTGGATAGAGCAAAAATATCTCTCAGAGCGAAGAGCACTGAATTTGATGGTGTTAAAAGAGACGTAACTAGTCTTAAAACATATCTGCAAAACAAAAAATCAGAGAAACAAAGAGAGGAATCAAACCTAAAAATGTCCTCTGTAAAGATATCTTCTACTTCCAATAAAACAATCGTAGAAAACCAGAAATTACTTAAAATGAAAGCCGATCTTGAAAGATTGTCTCTGGAGATTGAAAATTTACAAAGAGAAATAAATAGGAAAAAGATAGAAGAAACCAGACTAAAGTCAGATATACAAATCCTTTTCCAAACATTAGAAAGAGAAAAAATAGCAAATATGTCTTCCGATACCTCTACAAAAATAAAAGAAAAAACCATACAATCAATAGACACAGACGTAAAAGAAAAGGAAAATAGGTTGAGAGCAGCAGAGCAAAAATCTCAGATATTAGAAAGGGAAGTAAAAACCTTAGAAACAACTATTTTAAATAGCGAGAGAGAAATTTCAAGTTTAGAAATGGAGATAAAAAGAATTTAAATTAAAAAAGCACCTTTTGGGTGCTTTTTTAATTATTTACTATGTTCTATACAAGTCTTTGCGGAAGGATTTGCTTCTAATCTTTCTTCTGAAATTTCCTCTCCTCCAACTTCACACTTTCCGTATGTACCATCTTCTATTCTCTTAAGCGCGTCCTTAATTTCATTGTACTGGATTTCAAGTTGTTTAAGAACAGCAGTGTTTTCTTCATATGACTCTATTTCATCTGCTACCTCATTTGAATCTGCGCTATCAGAATCCATGTCTGTAGGTACAGCTTGCCAATCTACAGTACCATTACTATGTTTAATGCCAATTTCTTTAAGCTCATTTTCCACAAGAGTAAGTTCCGTTTCTAATTTCTCTTTGAATTTTTTTATGTTAATCATAAACTAATGATATCAAATAAGAGAATACAATCAAGAGACCATCTATTGAGCTACGGCCTTAGATTTTATATTCCTATTTATTATCTCCTTCAGAGTATCAGTGCTCGTAGTAAATACAACAGTATTCTTGTCTATAATTGAATAGAGAAAAAGTACACCACCAGAAGAATCTTTTACTACACGAGTATCTTTATTAGCATATACAGCGTCTTGAAATGCTGGCGTTTCGATACCTGGGATACGGCCTGTCTGATTAGTTGGAAGACTAATAGAAGAAAGAGAGAAAAGATTTTTAAAATCACTCCATAAGTCTATCTCCCATTTAAGCATACCCGCAAAAGCATTTTCATAGGAACCAACTTTTAAAATTAAGAATTTCTGATTCCCATTAAAACTATGCATACCAAACATATATTCTGGTCTAAGAGTTCTTTCTATTTCTTTTGGTAGATTAAACTTCATCAAAGATATAAATTTTTGAGTATTTATAGTTTCCTCTGCAGTCCCAGATCCCTCTGTAAGAAAAATATTTTTGATACTTCCCAATCTTATATTTGACTGGTCTATTCTTTCAGAAAGCGTAGATGAAATCCTATCTAAGACAACACTATCTAAATTTATTTTTTCTTCTGATTCCGCAGTTATAAATGTTACCGAAGAAAGACTTTCAGATACCTCTTCCTGAGCATATTGTTTATTAACTAAAAAATATGGAATAGCAAAAGCTAAAATACCTCCAGCAACAAGGAGAAAGCTCACAATCAAAACAGTATAATTTTTCTTTATCGTTATCTTTTCAGTTTCCGCAGAACGCATCCTTTCCATCATTTTTTTATTCTCTGCAAGAGCTATATTTATTGAAGAAACATGATTCGCTTGTATTGTTTCTTCCATATCCCCCTTAAAAGTCCTAATGATGGTCTTGGGTTTTTCTTTAATTTCAACCTGTATCGGTGCGATCTTAGGAGATAACACATTAGTGGTGACTATTTCAGGTGGTATTACCTTTTGTTCTGGGACTACTGGAGTAGAGTGAGGATTCATATAAGAAGAAAGCTCATCTGAAAGGGCTTTTTTTAATTCTGAGTCGACCTCATCTTGATCTATTTTTTTCTCTTCTGGATCCATAGTTATTTAATATATAGATTATACTAAAAATAAGGCAATTTGCGAAGCAAATTGCCTTATTTTTTAAAAATCAATTTTTATTTTACGTC